>CDZC01021343.1_pt1 | contig 218069 bp, 190 predicted proteins | sample 557371 | NCBI WGS metagenome assembly CDZC01 (sample SAMEA3182085, study PRJEB8094) | gut metagenome | biome: human; feature: gut; material: Stool; isolation source: human stools | place: Canada | collected 2013-01-21
GCTTCAGTCAGCGCAGCATCCAGTCCTTTTTTGTTAATAATACGCAACCCGTTAGCGCAAATGCTAAGGCTGATCCAACAATCTTGTTCTACATAGTAGAACTTTTTATTAAACAAGTTCAAATCAAAGGTTCTTTTAGTTCTTCTCTTTGAGTGTGAAACATTGTTGCCAATCATGGCTTTCTTTCCGGTAATTTGACAAATCTTCGACATTTCTATCTTATTTTTATAGTTTTATATCTATACTTCTTTCAAACAGGACGCAAAGTAAGCACTTTTATCCGTATAAAACAAGAAATTCCTAAAATAATTCACTTCTGAATACCAATTTTCCCTTATTTGAGTAAATCCCGTAAAATTAATAACGCATTATTGCCGGCTCTTTCAATATTCATGGATCTTCCGCGATTTGTTTCCTGCTTGTAAGTACGAATTTCGTTTTTATAACCAGCAGCTATCCAAACTGTCCCTACCGGTTTTTCAGGAGTTCCTCCTCCGGGACCGGCTATGCCTGAAGTTGCCACAGCACAGTCGGTTTTCAATGCTTTCATCGCACCTTTTACCATTTCAATCACAGTTTCTTCACTAACAGCTCCATGCCGTTCCAAAGTTTCGGGAGAAACGTACAAGAGATTCATCTTTACTTCATTGGAATAAGCCACTATACTTCCATTAAAATATTCCGAACTTCCGGCAATAGATGTTAATCGTGCGGCAATACTTCCTCCAGTACAACTTTCTGCAGTGGAAACGGTTATTTTCTTCTTTTTCAGCAATTCGCCGATAATAACTTCCAAAGGAGTATCTTCCTCACAGAAGATATCTTCACCCAAAATCTTCTCTAATTTAGCTTTTTCGCTATCTAGAAGCGCCCGCACTTCTTTTTTATCTTGTCCGCGTCCGGTCAATCGCAGGCGGATTATTCCAAGTTTTGGTAAATAGGCCAGTTTGATGCTTTCCGGCAGTGCAGTTTCCCATAGTTCCAGTTTTTCAGCCAATACAGACTCTGGATAGTGTTGTACAAGAAATGTTTGATGCATAATCACATCCGTTTGAAATTTCTCATGCAACTTGGGCAATATGGATTCCGTCATCACAACTTTCATCTCCTGCGGAACTCCCGGCATTGAAACGAGAACTCTGTCGTTTCTTTCAAACCAACTAACAGAAGCACTCCCTACCGGATTATTTATAACGGTACAGCCCTCGGGAACCATTGCCTGCCCTTTATTTAAGGCATTCATGGGGATTTTTCCGGCCAACACCCGTTTTATGTTTTCAAAAACCTCTTCACTAAATACCAGTCTAGTATGGAAATACTTACATAGCGTTTGTTTTGTTATATCATCTTTAGTAGGACCTAGTCCCCCGGTCACTAAAACAATATTCACCCTTTTCATCGCATTATCGATCGCTTCAAGAATCTCATCTTCCCGGTCACGGATTGAAACAATACGAAGAACCTCAATGCCTATCTTATTTAATTTCTGTCCTATCCAGGCAGAATTAGTGTCGACAACCTGCCCTATCAGCAGTTCGTCACCAATGGTTATTATTTCAGCAAACATACTTTCCTTATTTTATCCTATATATTAAGATATATTTTTAGTCTTACGGACAAGGAGCCTATTTTCAATAAGGAAATTATTCTAATGTAACGCGAGAATAGGCCGGAAGATCAATAGAGCAAAAATCCCTATCCAAATATTTAAAATATCCGGTAATAGCGATCATTGCTGCATTGTCGGTAGTATAGCTGAATTTTGGAATAAAGATATCCCAGTCATATTTTTCGGCATGTTCCCGAAAAGCATTACGTAATCCGTTATTCGCAGAAACTCCTCCTGCTACGGCTACTTCCTTGATTTTGTATTCTTTTGCAGCTTTACGCAATTTATCCATTAGAATATCTACAACTGTTGCTTCCAATGATGCAGCCAAATCCACTTTATGATGTTCTATAAAATCAGGGTCCTCTTTCAGCCAGTCACGTAATGAATAGAGGAATGAAGTTTTTAATCCGCTAAAGCTATAATCCAGCCCCGGAATATGCGGTTTGCTGAATGTGAATGCTTTCGGGTTTCCCTGGCGTGCCAGTTTATCAATAATCGGTCCACCCGGATAACCGAGCCCCATTACTTTGGAGCACTTGTCAATAGCTTCACCTGCAGCATCATCAATCGTCTGCCCCAAAATCTCCATATCGTTATAGGCTTTCACTAATATAATTTGTGAATTTCCTCCAGATACTAATAGACATAAGAAAGGAAAATTGGGTTGTCTATTTTCCTCACCTTCTGCTTTAATAAAATGAGCTAAAACATGTCCATTCAGATGATTAACATCAATCAATGGAATATTTAAGGAACGAGCGAATCCTTTAGCGAAAGAGACACCGACGAGCAATGAACCCATTAATCCCGGACCACGTGTAAAAGCTACCGCACTCAATTCTTCTTTAGTGACTCCAGCACGTTTCAGCGCTTCATGTACTACCGGTACGATATTTTGTTGATGCGCCCGTGAAGCCAGCTCGGGTACTACTCCACCGTATGCTTCATGTACGGCTTGGCTCGATACCACGTTCGACAGCAGATAACCATCTTTGATAACAGCTGCCGACGTATCATCACAAGAGGACTCAATTCCTAATATTATTACACTCATAAGTAATTAAACTATTAAAACGGTGCAAAAGTAATCATAAAACTACGATTCATAACGAACTATTTTATATTTTTGTTCGCAAAATAAAAATAATCGCTTATCAGAACGCTGAAAAAGACTGTACGCTGGGTAGTTGGTATTGTACTGGGAGTATATATCGGAACTATTGTTTTGCTGAATATACCAAGTGTTCAGCAAGTCATGAGTGTATTTGTAGCCGAGGAGCTCTCCGACTTATTGAATACACGGGTGACAATTGGCCGGATAAATATAGGATTGTTGAACCGTATCATCATTGACGATGTATTGCTTGACGACCAAGACGAGCAGGAAATGCTCAAAGTGACTCGTTTGTCTGCCAAATTTGATATCATGCCTTTTTTTAAAGGTAAGATATCCATTAGCAGTGTCCAGTTATTCGGTTTCAATATCAATCTTCAAAAAAAGACACCAGACTCTCCACCTAATTTTAAATTCGTATTAGATGCATTTGCTTCCAATGATACGGTGAAGAAAGACAACTCATTGGATTTGCGTATTAATTCTATCCTGATTCGTCGTGGGCGAATGGCTTATCATGTACTTTCAGAAGAAGAAACACCCGGGAAGTTTAATGCCAAACACGTCCAGCTTCAGAATATTATAGCTAATATTTCATTGAAAGCCTTGAGTAAAGATTCAATAAATCTGGGAATTAAGCGGTTGAGCCTTGATGAAAAAGTATCCGGTTTCTCTTTGAAGAAGATGAGTCTGAAGCTAGTTGCCAATAGCAGGCAGACAAGCATTGACAATTTTGCTATCGAATTGCCCGAAACATCTCTGAAACTGGATACAATTCATTTGATATATGATAGTTTGAAAGCCTTTGACCGTTTTACGGAACAGGTTCGTTTTTCTTTCCGTACGTTGCCGTCACAAATCACTTTAAAAGATATTTCTCCTTTTCTTCCGGCGCTATCGCACTTCAAAGAGCCGATATCGTTGGATATGGAAGTAAAAGGTACTGTCAATCAATTGACCTGTTCGCATCTGGAAATAACAGCCGACAATCGTCAGTTCCGCCTTAAAGGAGATGTGGCACTTCAGGACTTGTCGCATCCGCAAGACGCTTATGTGTTTGGAACCCTATCCGAACTTACTGCTACTACTCGTGGCGTAGGATTTTTAGTCCGCAATTTGAGTCATGATTATAATGGAGTGCCTCCAGTACTGGAACGCTTGGGAAATGTCAGTTTCCGGGGAGAGGTTTCCGGCTATTTCACAGATATAGTAACTTATGGCCAATTGCATACTGATTTGGGCGGTGTCAATATGGACTTGAAATTGAGTTCTGATAAAAGTAAGGGATTGTTTGCTTATTCCGGTGCCGTTAAAACAACCGACTATAAGTTAGGTAAATTATTGGCTAACGAGCAACTGGGAGAAATCACATTCAACTTAGATGTACATGGGCGCCATGTAACCGACCGACTCCCTGTTGTTGAATTGAAAGGGCTGATAGCTTCCGTAGATTATAGTAGATATAGATATGAGAATATTACACTGGACGGAGAATATAAGCAAGGAGGATTTAATGGCAAAGTAGCACTGGATGATCCGAATGGCTCTATTTATCTGAATGGAGATGTGAATGTTTCCTCCAGAATTCCTACATTTAATTTTCAAGCTATTATCAATAAATTGCGGCCGCATGACCTGAATCTCACCTCCAAGTATCCGGATACGGAATTCTCTTTGAAACTAAGAGCCAACTTCACGGGAGGCTCAGTTGACGAAATGATTGGAGAAATCAATGTGGATAGCCTCGAATTTATGTCACCAGAGAAACAATACTTCATGAACAACATGAATATCCGGGCCAGCAAACAGAATAACGAGAATCAGTTGAGATTGACTTCAGAGTTTCTGACAGCAAGTGTGGAAGGAAAGTTCCAGTATCACACATTGCCTGCCAGCATTCTGAATATTATGCGGAAATATGTCCCGTCATTAATATTACCTCCCAAAAAGCCAATTGAAACACACAATAATTTCCAATTCGATATACATATATATAATACAGATATTCTATCCACGATTTTTGATATTCCGCTGACGGTATATACTCATTCCACTTTGAAAGGATACTTTAATGATCCCTTGCAGCGTTTGCGTGTGGAAGGATACTTCCCCCGTCTTCAATATAAGAACAACTTTATTGAGTCGGGCATGATTTTGTGCGAGAATCCATCAGATCATATTCGTGCGCGGGTGCGCCTGACCAATCTGAAGAAGAAAGGAGCAGTCAACCTTTCTTTGGATGCGCAAGCTAAAGACGACAATATCAGTACGACATTGAATTGGGGAAATAGTGCTGCGGTGACATATAGCGGGCAATTGGCCGCTGTGGCAAAGTTCTTGCGTACCGAAGGAGAGAAGCCTTTATTAAAAGCAATGGTAGAGGTGAAACCGACGGATATTATTCTGAATGATACCCTTTGGCAGATACATCCTTCACAGGTAGTAGTGGATTCCGGCAAGGTAGACGTGAACAACTTCTATTTTAGCCACCAGGATCGTTATGTACGTATAAACGGACGTCTTTCGGACAATCCGCAAGATAGTGTAAAGGTTGATTTAAAGGATATCAACATGGGATATGTGTTTGATATTGCAAGTATTTCCGATGATGTAAATTTTGAAGGAGATGCTACAGGAACTGCCTATGCAAGTGGTGTTTTCAAAAAACCTGTGATGAATACGCGTTTATTTATAAAAAATTTCTCTCTTAATCAAGGACGTTTGGGCGATTTGAACATATATGGCGAATGGGATAATGAAAATAGAGGAATCCGACTGGATGCATCTATCAAAGATATTTCTACGACCCCGTCACGTGTCACCGGCATCATTCATCCGCTAAAACCGGAAAGTGGGCTTGACTTAAATATCGAAGCAAATGAACTGAATCTGAAGTTTCTGGAACATTATATGAAGTCTATTGCAAATGATATAAAAGGACGGGCAACGGGTAAAGTACACTTCTACGGGAAATTTAAAGGATTGAATCTCGATGGCGCAGTCATGACGGATGCTTCCATGAATTTTGATATTTTGAATACTCATTTTGCTATAAAGGATACCATTCTTTTAGCTCCTACCGGATTGACGTTCAACAATATACATATTTCTGATATGGAAGGCCATTCGGGAAGAATGAACGGTTATCTGCATTTCCAGCATTTTAAGAACTTAAATTATCGTTTTGAGATACAAGCAAACAACATGCTTGTAATGAATACAAAAGAATCGACGGACATGCCTTTCTATGGCACGGTGTATGGTACCGGAAATGCATTGCTTACCGGAAATGCCATACAGGGACTAGATGTTAATGTCGCCATGACGACCAATCGAAATAGCATCTTTACTTATATTAATGGTAGTGTTGCATCAGCTACGAGTAACCAGTTTATCAAGTTTGTAGACAAAACTCCCCGCCGCACTATTCAGGATTCTATTCAAATAATTTCTTATTATGAACAATTGCAACAAAAACGTCAGGAAGCTGAGGAAGAGCAAAAGACGGATATACGATTGAATATTCTTGTAGATGCGACGCCAGATGCAACAATGAAGATTATCATGGATCCTGTTGCCGGAGATTATATCAGTGGCAAGGGTACAGGAAATATACGAACAGAATTTTACAATAAAGGGGATGTGAAGATGTTCGGTAGCTACCAAATTAATCAGGGAGTATATAAATTCAGTTTGCAGGAAGTGATCCGTAAAGACTTTGTTATCAAGAACGGAAGTACGATTACCTTTAACGGTGCCCCTCTGGATGCAAACTTAGACATTCAGGCTTCCTACACGGTAAATTCAGCATCTCTGAATGACCTGATACCGGAAGAATCTTCGTCAATCATACAACAACCCAATGTTAAGGTGAACTGTATCATGAATTTGAGCGGGATATTGGTACGACCTACTATTAAATTAGGTATTGAGCTTCCGAACGAACGGGATGAAGTACAAACATTGGTACGTAATTATATTAGTACGGAAGAACAGATGAATATGCAAATCCTTTATCTATTGGGTATTGGTAAGTTCTACACGGAGGATGCACGTAATAATCAAAATTCAAACGTGATGTCTTCGGTACTTTCTTCCACCCTCTCCGGTCAGTTGAATAACGCCTTGTCGCAAGTCTTTGAAACGAATAACTGGAATATTGGAACAAATCTAAGCACAGGCGATAAAGGCTGGACAGATATGGAAGTGGAAGGCATCTTGTCCGGTCAGTTACTGAATAACCGGTTACTTATTAACGGAAACTTTGGTTATCGGGATAATCCAATGGCAAACACGAATTTTGTGGGCGACTTTGAAGCAGAATGGCTGATAAACCGTTCGGGAGACATTCGTTTGAAAGCTTACAATGAAACGAACGACCGATATTATACAAAGACAAATCTGACTACACAAGGTGTAGGTATTATGTACAAGAAAGATTTCAATAAATGGAGTGACCTGTTCTTTTGGAATAAGTGGAAGCTACGTAATAAACGAAAACAGGAAGAAAAGTCCAAACAGCAGACAGACAGTATCGGAAATGCCAATACAGCAAAGTCTGTATTAAAAAGGCAACATGAGCAGTGATAAAACGCAGATGCCTTGAAAATAAGAGTTTCTTTATAGGGAAACTCTTATTTTCAAGGCATGAAACCCATAAAAAATAATCGCATGATTGACTCTACCTAAAACTATAAATGAATAGTTCGTTACCGTTCCATAATAAGATTATTGTACAATTATTAGTCAAGTATTTGTCCGTCAGCTCTTATTTTCACATCTATCTCACTATTTTCTATGTCAATCAAGTAGTATGTAGCACCCGTTGCTTCTTCAACATATTCAGTGTCGTCGTCATCAACTCGTCCAGGATATGTAGCATGAATCGTATTTTTTACAGGATCAGGCAATGTGTTGAAATGTACCTCCCATGAAGTTAAAACCCACTTACCTTCTTGAGTAAACCATGCAGATGCTTCATGTCCGTCATAGAAATCTGCTACGTAATATCCGTACTTGTTTTCCCATTCTACGTTTGTGGCATTCGGATATTTAGCCGAAAATGTACTTTGCAATTCAACAGGAACAGCTATTGATTCATCATCATTATTATCGCAACTATGTAAGCTCCATGCAACACCTAATACCAATAAAAAGGTAAAAATCTTTCGTTTCATCATTAGTTCTAATTTTTAAGGTTTAGTTATCAATATCGATCAAATTGAATTTCAGATCGAACTTTAATTCCACACGATTGGAAAGTTGCACTTCATATTCCTTTTTATCGCGTTCAATTTTCAGCACTCTAGTATCAGGATAATTAGTTGTCACATATTTCTGAATAGTTGTGGGGATAATAGCTGTGGGAACAGAAGTATATTTGCAATTCACCTCCTCCCAGTTTCCATTCTTGCCAAACTCCACTTTATTGCCATTCGTGAAAATCACTTCATAACTTTTATAGAAGAAATCACTTTCCATTTTTGCCAAAGCAACTTTACTATCGGCAAAATGCTGTTTGATGAACTGTTGAGCCGGTTGTGGCATTTGAGTAACCTGGATTGGTTTGTCATCGTCTGCACGTGCTACTGTTTGCAAAGTAAACAAACATACTAATAAGAATACTAACTTTTTCATAATCGTTGTTTTTTTAATTGGTTTTACTGTTATCATTTAATTTATATTGCAAAGATGAGGGGAAAATCTGAAAAGATTTGGGAATTTTGAGAATTTCCGAAAAAATAAATCTCATAAAAATATAGTGACGCTATGCCCTCAACATAGTGTCACCATATCTATGGAATATCGTCACTATCGAATGGAAATAACGTCACTATATATTTCATCACAGAATTAGATTCTTTATGATTCTTTTAAAACTACTAATAAACACATCGTTTATTTTTGCAAACACAAATTTGACAGTATTCATATTAAATAACCATAAGAACTTTTTTATGACTATGAGAACAAATTGTTTTTTATTAGTAGCTATTCTATTGGGATTAATTCCCTTGAACTACACACACGCAAACGACTCAATTCCTAAAAGCGTGATTCTGTACACTCCCTACACCAAAATTTCTGTATCACCGGGAGCGTCAATTGATTACAGTATTGACCTCATTAACAATACGGATGAATTGACAAATGCAAACCTTTCTGTTAGCGGATTGGGCAGCAGTTGGAAACACGAAATGAAATCCGGCGGTTGGAGCCTTAGTCAATTGTCCGTACTTCCCAAAGAAAAAAAGACTTTTAATCTGAAAGTCGATGTTCCATTGAAGGTAAATAAAGGAAACTATCATTTTGTAGTGTATGCCGGAAATGCTAAACTTCCTTTGGATATTGTAGTTGCTCAACAAGGTACTTACCAGACTGAATTTACTACCGACCAGCCCAATATGGAAGGTAACTCCAAGTCAACCTTTACCTTCAGTACCACTTTAAAGAACCAGACTGCCGACCAACAGTTGTATGCTTTAATGGCTAATGCACCAAGAGGATGGAATGTTATTTTTAAACCTAACTACAAGCAAGCTACCTCTGCACAAGTGGAACCCAACAGTAGCCAGAATGTAAGCATAGATATTACTCCTCCTGCCAATGTAGAAGCCGGAAGCTATAAAATCCCGGTACGTGCTGCTACGGGAACTACTTCGGCTGAACTTGAATTGGAAGTAGTTGTGACCGGTTCTTTTCAAATGGAACTAACTACTCCGAGAGGATTACTAAGCACCGATATCACTGCCGGAGACGTGAAGCGAATTGAACTGGAAGTAAAAAATACAGGTTCATCATTGTTGAAAGATATCCAGTTATCTGCCAGCAAACCAGCTGATTGGGAAGTAACTTTCGAACCAACAAAAATTGATGCATTAAAAGCCGGCGAAACATCGACGGTAACCGCTATATTAAAAGCTTCTAAAAAAGCACTCCCAGGTGACTATGTGACTACCATTATGGCAAAAACTCCTGAAGTAAACGCTGATGCGCAATTCAGAATCGCAGTAAAAACTCCGATGATATGGGGGTGGGTAGGCGTTTTGATTATTGCGGCTGCTATCGGTGTAGTTTACTATCTGTTCCGTAAATATGGAAGGAGGTAAATTATGGGCGAACAAGTGATCGTACTTACCGATCTGACCAAACAATACGGTAATTTTACTGCTGTGGATCATATTCGCCTGCATATTCAAAAAGGAGAAATATTCGGATTACTGGGTCCGAACGGTGCCGGAAAATCAACTACCATTTTAATGATGTTAGGGTTGACAGAACCGACATCGGGTTCCGTTGAGATTTGCGGCATCAATTCGACTACACACCCTATCGAAGTAAAAAGAAAAATCGGCTATTTGCCCGAAGATGTAGGATTTTATGATGATATGACAGGACTGGAAAATCTGATATACACAGCACGCTTGAATGGTATTCCTGATAAGGAAGCGAGAGAAAAGGCCATGGAGTTAATGAAACGTACAGGATTGGAAGATCAACTGAAAAAGAAAGCAGGAAAATATTCACGCGGGATGCGACAACGGTTGGGACTTGCGGATGTACTTATCAAGAATCCGGAAATTATTATTCTGGATGAACCGACTTCGGGTATTGATCCTGCTGGTGTTCAGGAATTTATCGAACTGATCCGTTGGCTAAGTAAGGAGAAGGGATTGACCGTGCTCTTTTCCTCTCATCACCTGGATCAGGTACAAAAAGTATGCGACCGGGTCGGATTATTTAGTAATGGGAAAATACTCGCACTGATTGATATGACAGAACTGAAAGATAAGAAACAGGAACTGTCTGATATCTATAATCATTATTTTGAGGAAGGAGGAGAACAACATGAATGAAGTCAATCATCCTTTTTGGGTTATCGTCAATAAAGAAATATCCGATCATGTCAAAAGTTGGCGTTTTATTATTTTGATCGGTATTATTGCACTGACCTGTATGGGTTCTCTATACACTGCCCTTACTAATATTGGCGCAACAATAAAACCGAATGATCCGGATGGTTCGTTTCTGTTTTTGAAATTATTTACAGCCTCGGACGGAACTCTCCCCTCTTTTACGTTGTTTATCAACTTTTTGGGACCTCTATTAGGTATTGCTCTAGGATTTGATGCCGTCAATTCAGAGCAAAATAAGGGGACATTAAGCCGTATGTTATCTCAGCCTATTCATCGTGATTGCATAATTAATGCGAAGTTTATGGCTGCTTTGATAGTAATAGGTGTTATGCTATTCGTACTCGGTTTTCTGGTAATGGGATTCGGACTGATTGCAATCGGTATTCCTCCTACGGCTGAGGAATTTTGGAGAATTGTATTCTTCATTATAACAAGTATTTTCTATGTTGCTTTTTGGTTGAATTTGGCAATCCTATTTTCATTGCGTTTTCGCCAGGCAGCTACATCAGCGTTGGCATCTGTGGCAGTGTGGTTGTTTTTCAGCGTATTCTACACAATGATTGTAAATCTGGTGGCAAAAGGATTGAGCCCTTCACAAATGGCGTCGCCTTATCAGATCATCAGTTATCAAAAATTCATTCTCGGATTAATGCGTCTGGCACCTAGCGAGTTATTTAATGAAGCTACTACGACGCTGTTAATGCCTTCTGTAAGAAGTCTAGGACCACTTACAATGGAACAAGTTCAGGGAGCTATTCCAAGCCCACTTCCATTAGGACAAAGTCTTCTGGTAGTATGGCCACAACTCACGGGATTAATTGCAGCAACAGTTATCTGTTTTGCTATCTCTTATATTATGTTTATGAGAAGAGAAATTCGATCCCGATAGAGATTCGTACCACAAAATCCACAAAGGACACGGAGAAATAGTTTGAACGATCAGTTTATAATAACTGATAAATATCTTGTTCACTCTCACTCCGTGTCCTTTGTGTTCTCTGTGACGAAAACGATCATTTCAAAATCTCGAAACAATGCTCCTCTTGTTCGAAGTAATAACGTATATTCAAATGTTGTAGACGACAAATTGAATCGGCTATTGCCAACCCTAGTCCGGTAGAACCCTCTTTTTTACTTCCTTGATAGAAACGTTCAAAAATATGTTCTTCATCTAATGGATGTCCTGACCCGGAATTTCGGAAAGTAATGCTGTTTTTTGTAATAATAATCTGTATACGTCCTCCGTCCATATTATGCACGAATGCATTCTTCAAGAGATTAGTTAATAGAGCAACTGCCAAAGACTCGTTCATTACAATATGAAAACGATCCTGCTCAGTGATATTTACTTCTATGTTGCGGTAATCATAGACCTCTTTATAGTCTTCCAAACATTGCTTGAGAAGTGTGTTCAGTTCCAAATCTTTGGTATCAGTAAACTGTCCATTGTCAATCTTAGTAAGCAATAATAAAGATTTATTCAGTTTGGTTATATATTCCAATGTCTGATGCGTTTTCATTAGTTCTCCAAGTTGATTTTCCGACAATGAATCATCATCCATTAACATTTCCAACCGATTACGGCAAATGGCAAGTGGTGTTTGTATCTCATGCGAAGCATTTCCGATAAATTGTTTCTGTTGTTCGAACATTTGTTCCGTCCGTTCGGCATATCGGACAGCTGCATCATTTAGTTTCCGGAATTCTGTGATTTGGGTATCATTGTTCAATGCTTCGTTTTTCTTTCCCGTCTGGTAACTGTCCAACCAATGAAGAAGTACATATAATGGACGCATATTTCGATAGAATACCCATACAGATATGATTATGATGCAGAGTAACAGGGCTACATATAAAAAGATAATCCATACTTGAATAGCATCTTTCAAATCATCCTTCTCGATACTGGGAGTAGATACAGTCAGTTCATAATAACGTCCTTCGTCATTTTTAAAGATAGTGGTCAGGATACGCGCCGGCTCTGTTTCCCCTTTTTCTACGATATAGACCATAGAATCTTTATATTGGATATCATTGCGGTTTCCAGCATATTCTTTAGTTACTTCAGTAAGATAATACTGATTATTTGAACCGTTGTTTTCAGAAGGAAGCTCCTCTCCTGCCAATGCCCGAATGATAATTGTCTCCGAGTAGTCTTCAAGTGAATCATCGACTTCATCATTTACTTCATCAATCATTGTAACATAAAAAAATACGGCCCAAATTGTCAGGATAAGTGTCAGGGCTAAAGTGATGCGAAGAATGATGTAATATATTAATTTCATGGATGACTCCTATTGTTTCTGTTCTTCTACTATCATTTTGTAACCGAATCCGTAAACTGCTTTAATTTCAAGATCTGCTCCTGCATCCTTCAGCTTTTTACGAAGATTTTTGATTTGGGCATAAATAAAATCGAAGTTATCTACTTGATCGATATGATCTCCCCATACAGACTCTGCCAATGTATTTTTATTAACCAAGTGTCCAGGGCGATTTATGAAGTATAATAAGATATCATACTCCTTTCTATTTAATTCCAGTTCCTGATTATTGACAAAAACACGATATTTATCCGGCTCTATCCGTACATTTCCCTGACGGATATCAATTTCTCCGTCATGCTGATTGCGGCGAATTACACTTTTTATCCGGGCATTTAATTCAGCTAGATGAAACGGCTTCGGCAAATAATCATCTGCACCTAATTCTAATCCCAAGACCTTATCTTCCAAAGAATCTTTGGCAGAAATTATAATCACATTTTCCCGTTTATGCAAGGCTTTCAACCGTTCTAGAAGGTCAAGACCACTTCCGTCCGGTAACATAATATCCAATAAGATACAATCATAGTCATAGTCTTCAATTTTGCGTAAAGCAGAGTTGAAGTCACCTGCTGCTTCTACAACATAACGTTCTTTCTCCAGTGAACGTTGAATTAGTTCCCTTAAAGAGGGCTCATCTTCTACAATTAATATCTTCATAAAATCTTCTCCTTTCTTTCTTACATGATACAAAGAAAGAGGATATTTCTGAAAAAAAACTGAAATGGATAAAAAAAGAGTCCGAAATTTAATCTGAAACTTCGGACTCTTGTATGAGAAAGTAATATCTTTATTAAATAAATAGACCTTTCTTTCAACTGTTTAACCGCACAGTTTAATAAGAGCGTGCAAATATAACACGGCAAGCAGACGGTTTGCCTGTTACCATACATTTGCCCGGTTCTTTATCTCCCGGAACGAACGACTCGAATGGAATACAACGGATAGTTGCCTTCGTTTCTTCTTTGATTTTTTCTTCTGTTTCAGTCGTTCCGTCCCAATGAGCCAAGATAAAACCACCTTCCTCTATCTTTTCCTTGAATTCTTCGTATGTGTCTACTACTGTAATTTTAGAATTACGATAATCCAATGCTTTCTTGTAGATATTAGCCTGAATTTCTTCGAGCAGGTTCTGAACATAAGCTTCAATGCCCTCGCAAGTGATAGTTTCTTTTTCAAGTGTATCGCGACGCATTACCTCCATTGTATTGTTTTCAAGATCACGTCCACCCATAACCAGACGAACAGGTACACCTTTCAATTCATAATCTGCAAATTTGAAGCCTGGACGTTTATTATCTGCATTATCATACTTAACAGAAATACCTAATGCTTTCAACTTGGTAACAATACCCGCTACTTTGGCATCAATTTGTTTCAGTTGCTCATCGTTCTTGTAAATAGGAATAATAACTACTTGAATCGGAGCCAGATGCGGAGGTAATACCAGTCCATTGTCATCTGAATGAGTCATAATCAGGGCACCCATTAAGCGGGTAGAAACACCCCATGAAGTAGCCCATACATATTCCAATTTATTCTCTTTGTTCACGAACTGAACGTCGAAAGCCTTGGCAAAATTCTGTCCCAGAAAATGAGAAGTACCACTTTGCAGTGCTTTTCCGTCCTGCATCATAGCTTCGATAGTGTAAGTGTCAAGCGCACCGGCAAAACGCTCGTTGGCAGACTTTACACCTTTCACAACCGGAACAGCCATATATTTCTCTGCAAATTCACCATATACATTCAGCATTCTTACTGCTTCTTCTTCAGCTTCTTCGCGAGTAGCATGGGCAGTATGTCCTTCTTGCCACAAGAATTCAGCAGTACGCAAGAACAGACGAGTACGCATTTCCCAACGGAAAACGTTCGCCCACTGATTGCAAAGAATAGGCAGGTCACGATAAGATTGAATCCAGTTTTTATAAGTATTCCAGATAATTGTTTCTGATGTCGGACGAATAATCAATTCTTCTTCCAATTTTGCGGCTGGGTCTACTACTACCCCCGAACCGTCTTCTGCATTTTTCAGACGATAATGTGTCACTACGGCACATTCTTTTGCGAAACCTTCCACGTGTTCAGCTTCACGGCTCAGGAATGATTTCGGAATTAATAATGGGAAATATGCGTTTACGTGACCTGTTTCTTTAAACATATCGTCCAGTTGACGTTGCATTTTCTCCCAAATAGCGTATCCGTAAGGCTTAATCACCATACATCCGCGTACGGCAGATTGTTCTGCCAAATCAGCTTTTACCACCAAATCGTTATACCATTGCGAGTAATTCTCGCTACGTTTGGTAAGGTCTTTCAGTTCTTTTGCCATTATATTTTTTTATTTAAAGTACTCATAAGTGTCAAAACAGGGTGCAAAAATACGAAAAATGCATGAACTGCCCTATTCTTCATGCATTATTTTCATAGTAGAAAGAGACTTTGCCCATTGTTATCTTTCAGTCACAAAAAGAAAGCCAGATAGCTAAAAAATAACTATCTGACTTTTATCGTGAGCGGTAAGCGAGACTCGAACTCGTGACCCTTAGCTTGGGAAGCTAATGCTCTACCAACTGAGCTACTACCGCATTTTTACCAGTTTAAAGGATCTTCCTTTAAATTACACTGCAAAGGTAAATATAATTTTTATATCTCAAATAAAATCCTTGATTTTTTAATAGGGGAAATATTACATAACTTTGAACTAAATCAGAATAATCGATAACTCTTTCATTGAGTTTAAAAAGTTGTTTCTCCATTTGTTGGAGTGAACAAACCTGTTCCTTCATCTGTTAGAAAGTCTCAAATTTAGATTTAACCTAACCAGCATGAAAAAAAATAAATCACTTTTTGTACTACTTGCTTTGTGTTTCTCTGCTATTTGGGCAGATGCACAGGTTTCATTGAGTTTTGAGGAATCATTACGTCTACTCCGACAAGAAAATCAAAGCTTAAAGATAGCCGATAAAAGTATAGAAATAGCTAAGGCAGAGCGAGATAAATTGAATGCTTTTTGGTATCCCAGTCTTCAATCTTCGGGTGCATTTGTACATATGTCGGAGAAGATCGAGGTGAAACAGCCGTTGTCTCAATTTACAGATCCGGCAAAGAATTTTGTACATTCCATAATTCCGGACGATCAAGTTATTTCGGCGATTCTGGATCAGATAGGGGCAAATACTCTTGTTTTCCCCCTGACTCCACGTAATTTAACCTCTATTGATTTATCTGCAGAATGGGTACTCTTTTCCGGAGGAAAACGATTTCATGCAACTAATATCGGCCGGACAATGGTGGACTTGGCACGTGAAAACCGGGCACAGACTGCTGCTACCCAACAAAATCTGTTAACGGAAAGTTATTACGGATTACGGCTGGCACAGCAAATCGTAACCGTTCGGGAAGAAACTTATAAGGGACTGCAAAAACATTATGAGAATGCACTGAAACTGGAAACTGCCGGAATGATTGACAAAGCAGGACGGCTTTTTGCCCAAGTAAATATGGACGAAGCCAAACGTACACTGGATGCTGCACGAAAAGATGAAACTGTGGTTCAAAATACGCTCAAGGTATTACTGAATAAAAAAGATATGGATGAAAACATTGTTCCCACTTCTCCACTTTTTATGAATGACTCTTTGCCGCCGAAAATGCTTTTCGACCTATCTGTTAACAGTGGGAACTATATGCTTAACCAGTTACAGCTACAAGAACATATTGCCAAACAGGAAGTGAAGATTGCTCAAAGCGGCTATCTGCCGAATATAGCCCTTTTCGGAAAACAGACCTTATATTCGCATGGCATTCAGAGTAATTTACTGCCACGTACAATGATAGGCATTGGCTTTACATGGAATCTATTCGACGGATTAGATCGTGAAAAGAAGATCCGGCAGTCGAAATTAACTCAACAAACATTAGCCCTCGGACAGATGAAAGCCCGTGACGATCTAGCAGTTGGAGTAGATAAACTCTATACGCAATTGCAAAAAGCACAGGATAATGCAAAAGCATTGAATGCTACGATTGCTTTAAGTGAGGAACTTGTACGTATCCGGAAGAAATCATTTGCAGAGGGAATGGCAACTTCCACCGAAGTTATTGATGCCGAAACAATGCTTGCCAGTGTAAAAGTAGCTCGCCTAGCAGCCTATTATGAGTATGATGTAGCACTAATGAATTTACTTTCACTTTGTGGTACACCTGAACAATTTATAAACTATCAACCTAAACCGTAACGAACAATGAAACCAACTAGTAGAACCCTTTCATGGGCTTTTGTTATTATTTTGCTAGTCGTCGGTATCTTTACCGCCCTTGGAATGATATTGATGCACAAACAACCACTGGTTCTGCAAGGAGAAGCAGAGGCCACAGAAATCCGTATCAGCGGAAAACTTCCCGGACGCATTGATACGTTTCTCGTTCAAGAGGGAGATTGGGTGCGTCAGGGAGACACTCTTGTAGTAATTAATAGTCCGGAAGTACACGCCAAGTTTCAACAAGTCAATGCATTGGAGCAAGTAGCAGTACTGCAAAACAAAAAAATTGATGCCGGCACCCGACGACAGATTGTAGCCACTGCATTGCAACTCTGGAATAAGACTAAGAGTGACCTGTCACTTGCGAAAATAACTTATAATCGTATACTTACTTTATACAAGGACAGTGTAGTTACTTCTCAACGGAAAGACGAAGTAGAAGCTATGTATAAGGCAGCATTAGCAGCCGAACGCGCTGCTTACGAACAATATCAAATGGCAGTGGATGGTGCACAGACGGAAGACAAAGCATCTGCCGCCAGTATGGTAGATGCTGCCCGAAGTACTGTTGATGAAGTCTCAGCCTTACTGGTAGATGCTCGGTTGACTGCACCGGAAGACGGACAAATAGCCACAATCTTCCCTAAACGCGGTGAATTGGTCGCACCGGGAACTCCTATTATGAATCTGGTAGTCATGAATGACGTTCATGTTGTACTTAATGTACGCGAAGACTTAATGCCACAATTTAAAATGGGTGAAACGTTTGTTGCAGACGTACCTGCTATCGATAAAAAGAATATAGAATTTAAAATCTATTATATTAGTCCGTTAGGTAGTTTCGCAACCTGGAAATCAACCAAACAGGTTGGTAGTTATGACCTGCGGACGTTTGAGATCCACGCCCGCCCTACTCAAAAGATAAAAGATTTGCGTCCGGGAATGTCTGTATTACTGACGTTAAATTAATAAAAGAATGAGTCCATCACAAACATATTCACCCTTTCGTACCGTACTACTCCGGGAGTGGCGACGAATGACTTCGCGACGCCTTTATTTTGGTGTCTGCATCATCCTGCCATTATTCACACTCTTCTTTATGGCAACTATTTTCGGCAACGGACAAATGGAAAATATTCCTATCGGCATTGTCGATCAGGATAATACCGCTACTTCCCGTAGTATTATTCGAAATATATCTGCCGTACCGACTTTTAAAGTAACAAAGTATTTCGTGAATGAAGCAGCCGCTCGGGAAGCCGTACAAAGAAAAGAAATTTATGGTTATCTTTCTATTCCTCCCAAATTTGAACAAGACGCCATTACAGGACAAGATGCAACTCTTTCCTACTACTATCATTATGCTTTATTGTCTGTAGGTGGCGAGTTAATGGCTGCATTCGAAACAGCATTGGCTCCAGTGTCACTCTCTCCTGTTGTGATGCAAGCTGTTGCTCTGGGAGTGGAACAAGATCAGATTACAACTTTCTTATTGCCAGTACAGGCAAGCAATCATCCAATATATAATCCAAGTCTGGATTACTCCGTTTATTTGAGCCAGCCGTTTTTCTTTGTCTTATTTCAAATATTAATTTTATTGACTACAGTATACGCAATCGGCATTGAAATCAAGTTTCGTACAGTAACTGATTGGCTAGTTGCTGCAAAAGGGAATATGGTAACGGCGATATTAGGGAAACTGTTGCCTTATACTATTATATATATCCTGATAGGTTGGCTGGCCAATTATGTGATGTTCGGAATTCTACATATTCCCTTTCAAGGGAGTTGGTGGCTAATGAATATAATGACAATGCTTTTCATTATTGCGACACAATCATTGGGATTGTTCCTATTTTCATTATTTCCTGCCATTTCACTGATTATTAGCATAGTATCTATGGTAGGCTCTTTGGGAGCTACTTTATCCGGGGTAACTTTTCCTGTTCCCAATATGTATCCGTTGGTTCGGGATGCTTCCTATCTTTTCCCAGTCCGGCATTTCACGGAAATGATGCAGAATATGCTTTACGGGAGTGGCGGTTTTACCCAGCTTTGGCCATCGGCCATGTTTCTTTGTATTTTCCCCCTGCTCGCTTTTTCGTTGCTTCCTCATTTAAAAAGAGCCATAGAAAGTCATAAGTATGAAAACATTAAGTAAATTACAGCAGTTATCATTCATCATTCAGCGTGAATTTCTGGCTATCAGTACCAGCTATGCAGTATTGTTAGTATTGATAGGAGGTATTTTTGTATACGGGTTACTCTATAATTATATGTATGCCCCTAACATTGTGACAGATGTCCCTATCGCCATAGTCGACAATTCGCACAGTGAGTTGAGCCGTAATTTCATCCGTTGGTTGGATGCTACTCCGCAAGCTGATGTTTACAGTCAGGCAATGGACTATAATGAAGCCAAAGAATGGATGAAACGAGGCAAAGTACAAGGAATACTGTATCTGCCGCACGATTTTGAGGCACGGGTATTTCGTGGAGATGAATCTATTTTTTCCCTTTATGCAACAACTGATGCATTTTTGTACTTTGAAGCCTTACAAGGAGCTTCGTCACGTGTGATGTTGGCGATTAACGATAAATACCGACCCGATGAAGCTGTGTTTCTGCCCCCACAGGGATTATTGGCTGTAACTATGGCAAAACCGATCAATGTAGAAGGGACCGCACTTTATAATTATACGGAAGGATATGGTTCCTACCTGATTCCTGCCGTTATGATGATTATTATATTTCAAACTTTGCTAATGGTTATCGGTATGGTGACCGGAGAAGAATATAGTTCAGACGGAATCCGTACTTACGCTCCTTTCGGCCATACTTGGGCAGCCGCCATACGCATTGTAGCAGGAAAGGCATTTGTATATTGCGGATTGTATGCTATCTTTTCTTTCTTTTTATTAGGATTGCTCCCTTATTTTTTCAGTATTCCCAATATTGGAAATGGTCTGTATATTGTGCTATTAATGATTCCTTACCTGATAGCTACTTCTTTCCTCGGACTAGCTGCTTCCCGTTATTTTACCGATTCGGAAGCACCTTTGTTAATGATAGCTTTCTTTTCAGTCGGATTGATTTTCCTTTCCGGAGTTTCTTACCCAATGGAGTTAATGCCTTGGTATTGGAAAGCGGCACATTATATTCTTCCGGCAGCTCCTGCAACACTTGCTTTTGTACAATTAAATTCAATGGGAGCAAGTATGGCTGATATACGACCAGAATATATTACTTTATGGATTCAAGTACTCGTTTATTTTATATTAAGTATATGGGTATACCAAAAAAAGCTTCAGAAAAGTCAACTTCGTTAAGTAAATAATCAACTTAGGAAACAAAAAATTTCCAAACGAAAGTTTTCTATAAGAATGTGCTACATTTCTTTGTTTTTCTCATCGCTTTTGTATAGTTTCGTAAACTATTATTTTTAAATAGCAGTTAAAAACAATTTAAAAATAAATGATTATATGAAATACATTGTATATATTTTCCTTTTGTTTCCTATTCTGGTCACGGCACAAACTTACAAATATATAGGAATAGAAAATGGATTAAGTAATCGAAGGATATTCAACATTCAGAAAGATGATCAAGGCTATATGTGGTTTCTCACCAATGAAGGAATGGATCGTTATAATGGTAAAGATATAAAGCATTATAAACTGAACAAAGATAATAATTCCGTTGCTTCCCAAATACACCTCGGTTGGTTATATGCTACTCCGGAGGCAGGTTTATGGGTGATTGGCAGAAAAGGACGTCTCTTTCAATATGAAAAGCAATATGATCGTTTTACGATAGGATATAAACTACCGGATATATCGAAAACGATTAGTTATGGTTATGTAGACCACAACAATAATATTTGGTTATGCTGCAATGATTCTATTGTATTATACAATATCAAAAATGCTCATACATTTCAGTTCCCTAATATACTACACAGCAATATTACAGCCATAGAGCAGATAGATGACAATCATTTCTTTATAGCAACAGAAACAGGCGTGAGGTATGCTAAACTGAAAAACGGTGCTTTACAAATTATCCCTACCGAGACGCTTGATTATTTTCATACGCAAGTAAGTGTGTTGTATTTCCAGCAACAGCAAAAAAAATTATATATCGGCTCATTTGAGAGGGGTATTTTTGTATATGATATGCTTTCCCAAGAGATTATCCGGCCTGAAGCAGATCTTAGTGATGTGAATATAACCCGTATCAGACCATTAAATGAAACAGAACTATTAGTGGCAACCGAAGGCATGGGCGTATATAAGCTAGACATGAACAAATGCATATTAGAACGTTACATATCAGCAAATTACCAAAGCTATAATGAAATGAATGGTGACAACATCAATGACGTATTTGTTGATGAATCAAAACGAATATGGCTTGCCAATTATCCCACAGGAATTACAGTTATAGATTATCGTTATGAAAACTATCATTGGATGAAACACTCTATGGGCAACAAGCAGTCCATTGTCAATGACCAGGTGCACGCTGTCATTGAAGACAGTGATGGAGATTTATGGTTTGGTACGAGTAACGGCATTAGTCTTTACAATTCGGGAACGGGAGAATGGCATTCTTTTTTGAGTTCTTTCAATCATCAGCTAAAAGACAAAAATCATATATTCATAACTTTATGTGAGGTTTCACCCGGCATTATCTGGGCAGGAGGCTATACTTCCGGTATATACAAGATAAATAAAGCAGATTTATCCGTGGAATATTTCTCTCCTTATTTACTTTCACACATAAATATGCGCCCGGATAAATATATCCGTGATATGATAAAAGACTCAAAAGGACATATATGGTCGGGAGGATACTATAATTTAAAATGCTTTGATTTGGCAACTAACAGTGTTCGCCTATATCCGGGAGTAAGTTCTATTACAGCTATTGCCGAAAAAGATAGTCATAATATGTGGATCGGAACGGCAATGGGATTGTATTTGCTGAATAGAGACTCCGGGAAATACGAATATATTAAGTTGGAAGCCGGATCGACCTACATCAATACGCTTTATCAAGCAGATAACGGACTGCTATATGTTGGTACGAATGGAGCGGGAGTATTTATATATGATGCACAAAATAAGAAATTTGAGCATTATATAGCTAAAAATTCCGCACTTGTTTCCAACAGCATTTTTACTATTTTGCCTGAAGTTGACGGACGAATCATGATGAGTACGGAAAATGGGGTCACCAGTTTTCATACGAAGGAAAAAATATTCCATAACTGGACCAAAGGAGAAGGATTATTGCCTGCCTATTTCAATGCTTCATCCGGAGTATTACGTAAAAATAAGAACTTTGTATTTGGTAGTACGGACGGAGCTATCGAACTTCCCCAAAATGTAAAGTTCCCCGATTATGTATATACAAAGATGATATTCAGCGATTTGAATATTTCATACCAGCCTGTATATCCGGGAGAAGAAGATTCTCCATTGGAGAAAAGTATCAATGATACGGATGTGTTGGAGCTGAAATATAATCAGAATACATTCTCATTTAGAGTTTCCACTATCAACTATGATTCTCCGGGAAATGCTCTCTATGCATGGAAGTTGGATGGTTTCTTCGAAAAATGGACCGAACCGGGAACAGCCAATCTGATTCGCTATACCAATTTGCCACCGGGAAAATATACTCTTTATGTACGTGCCATTTCAAGGGAAGAACATGATATTGTTTTTGAAGAGCGTACAATGAGAATTGTCGTTACGCACCCTTTTTGGTCTAGTTGGTGGGCAATCACTTGTTACGTGTTATTAGTAATTTTGGGATTCATCTTTATTCTACGGGTTATGAATTTAAGAAAGCAAAAGAAAATTTCAGATGAAAAGACGAGTTTCTTCATTAATACAGCTCATGACATACGTATTCCGCTAACTCTGATTAAAGCTCCTTTAGAGGAACTGCTGGATGAAGAACCTTTATCCGCCAACGGAATAACTCGTGCAAATACTGCATTAAGAAATGTGGGGACTCTTTTACGGTTAACCAACAATCTTATTAATTTTGAGCGTGCGGATGTGTATTCTTCAGAATTGTGTGTTTCCGAATATGAGTTGAACACCTATATGCACGAAGTATATGAAACTTTTTCTTCCTATGCTGCTATCAAACATATTGACTTCACCTATGAGAGTTCTTTCAGTTATTTGAATGTGTGGTTTGATAAGGAGAAAATGGATTCAATTCTAAAAAACATTTTATCAAATTCACTAAAATACACTCCGGAGAATGGTAAAGTAAGTGTTTCAGTATCCGAAAGTAATGATTCTTGGAAAGTAATAATTGAGGATACGGGCATTGGAATTCCATCCAGTGAGCAGAGTAAGTTGTTCAAGCTCCATTTCCGAGCCAGTAATGCTATTAATTCCAAAGTTACGGGTAGTGGCATCGGGCTAATGCTGGTAGGAAAATTAGTTCGTCTTCATGGTGGTAAGATTAATGTGGAAAGTATAGAACATCAAGGAACTACTGTCAGGATTGTTTTCCCGAAAAGTAATAAGCATTTTCAGAATGCCGGTTTGATTCCACCAGCCAAACCGTTGGAACAGACTCCTGAACTGACGGTTCCCAATATTTCTGCCACACCGGTGAATACCGTAGAAACAACAAACTCACAACGTATTCTAATTGTAGAAGACAATGATGAATTGCGTTCCTATCTGGTCAGTTCATTATCTTCGATGTATCACGTACAAGCTTGCGGAAATGGGCGGGAAGCACTAATTATTGCAAAAGAATTCTGGCCCGACCTTATTCTTTCAGATATCATGATGCCGGAGATGAGAGGCGATGAGCTATGTGTCGCTATAAAAAATGATATTGAGACATCACATATTCCGGTACTGCTGCTTACAGCTTTGGGAGATGAAAACAACATTCTTGACGGGATGTCAATCGGTGCAGACGCATATATTGTCAAACCTTTCAACGTGAGAATATTGAAAGCAAGTATTGCAAACTTATTGGCTAACAGGGCGTTGTTACGTAGCAGATATGCTAATCTGGATATTGATTCGGAACCTATGATACCGTCAGCAAACGGAACCACCAGTCTTGATTGGCAGTTTATATCCGCTGTAAAGAAAAGTATTGAGGAAAATATGGATAATACAGGTTTCTCTGTCGATGTACTTTGTGAGTTGCATCACATGAGCCGTACTAGTTTCTATTGTAAACTGAAGGCGTTGACAGGACAGTCTCCGACAGATCTGATTCGAATGACCCGTTTGAAACGTGCTACACAACTATTAAAAGAAGGTGGACATACTATTGCCGAAATCTCAGATATGACCGGCTTCTCTGAAAGCAAATACTTCCGGGAGGTATTCAAGAAACATTATAAGATGAGTCCGACTAAATATGCAAAAGAAGGAAGTAACTCCTCTCCTATTATAACGGAAGACAATTTATCCGATGACTAAAAAGGAGGTAACTTTCTCGTTTTAGGAAAAAGTTACCTCCTTTAATTATTCTTCGAATGAGTTATTTACATATCAGATACTTAATGAAAAGATAACCTCCGAATACTTGCAGACACATCCCGGGAATTCCAATGCGGAAATCCTGGATAGCATTATAAAAATTACCAATGTATATCCATTCTCCTAATGTACCTGCTACCTGATAGGCAAATACTACCCCTATCAGCATTATGACAGAAATACGTCTGAAGTGTTGCGCTGTCCATCCGGCAGCAATAGCCAATAATACGGATTTCAATAAAATTGCAGATAATGTGGCGGGAGCCGGCATACTAAACAGCAGAGAATTTATAGCCGGTGATAAGACGGCAGTCAGTAAACCGACTTTCCAACCATATTTATAAGCCCCAATCAGTGTAAAGAAGTAGATTGGCAGCCAAGTTATTCCTCCTTGTGGAATGAGATGAAAGAGTTGGGGAAAAAGGATGTTACCAATGATGAATAACGAGGCTGCCCAATAGGTCTTTACGTTGCTGTAATCCAACGAATAGAGTTTCACGGTTGTTGTTTCCATATCTTCATTATTTTAAAAATTCACATTAATGCCACCCATAAATGTTGCTTTTGGCATAGGATAGCCTGCATTTATTTCATATCGTTGCGCTAACAAATTCTCTCCTTTGACAAAGATATCTGCAAAATGACATATACGATAGTTGCCTCGAAGATTCCATAGAACAAAATTTTCTTGTTGCTTATGCCCCTTTGTAACGGAGGAATAAAGCCCGCTCACATATTGAAAACCTGTTGAAATATTCCAACGACCGGAGGTATAGTCCATACCTGCATATAGTTTATGTTCAGGAGCGGCCAGAACGGGATTTTCCATGTGCAGCCAACTATAATTGGCATAGATGTTCCAATGAGAGTTAATACGATAGCCGACATTGGTTTCAATGCCCCAGTTTTCAATTTCTCCGGAGTTGATATTCAAAGGAGGCGTCAATCCATTACTCATAATAATATTGTCGCCATTGATGTAGTAAAGGTTCATTCCGTAAGACAATGCTCCTTCCAATAAACATTGAGAGTACGAGAACTCATAATTAATCATCTTTTCAGGCTCCAACTCGGGATTGGCAGGAGCAAACATATACATTTCCCGGATAGTCGGATTGCGATAGCCTTTACTTACCATTGCTTTTACTTCCGTATTTTTCGGAAAATGAAATGCCAGACCTCCTTGTGGAATCCATTCTGTACCGACATGAGAATGATGATCTACACGGACTCCTGCATCCAGAGATAACCAGCTATTTATATCCTGACGAAAGTCAATATACCCTGCAAATTCATCCATTTGCTTATCTACTCCCGATTTGCGTTCGCCCGTAGCCAGAACTTTATTCCAAGATTCCCCTCCGAAATGTTGATAATCAAATCCTGTTGTCACACGGTTACCCGTGAAAAGAGTGGCACTCTGATACCACGATATACCCAGCATCCGGTCTTTGGAATTAAAATGTGACTTTTGTGGTTCTTCTCCAGTTTTATATCCGTCGTTTATCTTATGCCGTCCCCAGTTGTAGAAAAAGCTCAAGGTACCTGAAGTCTTTTCATAATGATTCTCTAAAGCAAACGAAGTCATGCCGCGAGTGATGCGTGAATCATTGTCGAAAAGCGGAGTTTGAACCGTTCCAGGATTGGAAGCATTGAAATGCGTTACATTTATATCTTCCCATACTTTCCAGAAAGTACTTAAGTCATAGCCTAGTTTGGCATATCCTCCATATTGCTCGAACTCCATATCGGAACGATGTCCATCCGTCCGGTTGTATGAACCTGTCACGACACTGCTGAAACACCCTTTCTTCACCCGATTTGAAAATTCTGTCTGCAAAGTATTATAAGAACCATAACCTACTTGCATATTGTTCTTCACCCCTTCTTCCTGTTGTTTACGGGTAACAATATTGATAACTCCGCCCATTGCATTCGAACCATAAAGGACAGATGCAGGACCACGTAGAACCTCTACCCTTTCTGCCAGCATGGATTGGTAGGCATCTGCTATCGGATGTCCCATTAGCCCCATATATTGCGGGTGACCATCAATTAAGACTAATAGCCCCGCTGTCGGACTACCACCAATCCCCCGTAAACTCATGCCACCTGCTGCACCTGTAGACACACCATATCCCATAATACCACGACTGGTAGTAAACAACCCCGGTACTTGTTCGGTCAATAATGGCAACAAGGAAGGTTCATACCTTTTTTCTATCTGTTGTCTGTTGACAATGGAAATAGTCATAGGCAAATGGCGTATATCCGTTTCATTGCGTGTTCCGGTAACTACGACCTCATCAATAACATAATTTCGTCCTATTTGCGTACTGTCTTTTCTGTTTTCTGCCATTCCCGAAATGGACAACAGACTACTGAATAGAAATAAACAAACTGTATTCTTTCTCATACTTTAGTCTGTATTTTTACTCTTTATTTTTGATTCTTTCGAGAAAGCCACGAATCAGCTGCAAAATAGCTTCGGCCGATTCCTCTTCACTGCACATAGTTTCTACGGGACACCAGCCTGTATGGTCGCGATTCCATATAAAGGGCACTTCCTGTACAAAGTCTACTTTTACATCTGATGTCCGAAACAAGTCCATAGCGTTTGAACTGACAACATCTGTATATAACTCTTTTATACCACCTAAAATCATGAGGGCGGCAGCTCCTTTCCCAACTACTTTATCAGCAATCAGAGCTCCTTTCAGGAACTCCGGCTCCCGGGTCAGCAAATCGTATAAATCGGCTACTCCGCGTTGGGTAAAAGTGCGAATCTTTCCTTCGTTGGCTATCACACAGGAATATCCTCCTGTATGTAGTAGATTGATTAATTCTTCCATTATAAAGTCCCTTGTTTCAGTTGTTCTACAAATTGGTCTATCCGATGCAATTCTTTCGGTATATCAATATTCTGCGGACAATGTGACACACACTGATTACATCCGATACAATGACTGGCCTGTCGGAGTTTGGGCACGCTGCGATCATAACCGACAAGAAATGCCCGGCGTGCTTTCGCATAATTTTCATCTTGCCCGTTTTCAGGAACATTGCCCTCGTTGACACAACGATTATAATGTAACAGTATAGCCGGAATATCCAACCCATACGGACAGGGCATACAATATTTACAGTCATTGCAAGGAATGGTAGGGTATTTCAACATTAATTGCGCCGTTTCTTCAAGAAATTCTTTTTCTTCATCAGTAAGTGGTTCCAATGGTGAATAGGTACGGAGATTATCTTGTAAATGTTCCATATAAGTCATACCGCTTAGTACGGTCAATATATCCGGAAAAGAACCGGCAAAACGGAATGCCCACGATGCAACACTGTTTTCAGGACGGCGCTGTTTGAGTCGTGCTACTAAATTATCATTCAACTTAGACAGACGTCCGCCCAACAACGGCTCCATAATAATAGAAGGGATTCCTCTTTTAGCCAATTCACCGTACAGATATTCTGCGTCGGTATTTCGGGTATTTGTCTCTTTGGCATGTTTCCAGTCAACATAGTTTAGCTGTATCTGCACAAAGTCCCACTTTATTTCATCATGCCGGGAGAGGAGATAATCATAAACTTCAATATCCCCATGATAAGAAAATCCGAGATTCCGGATACGTCCCGCTTCACGCTCTTTAATCAGGAAGTCGAGCATACCATTGTCCAGATACCGTCCTTTAAGGGCATCCATTCCTCCCATACCGATACCATGAAGCAACATATAGTCAATATAATCTACTTGAAGCTCTGTAAATGATTTATGATACATTCTAAGTGAAGCCTCACGAGACCATGTGTCCGGCGAGAAATTGGACAGTTTGGTGGCAATAAAATATTTGTCACGTGGGTGGCGGCTTAATGCAATGCCTGTTGCCTTCTCAGAAAAACCTTGCACATAAGCCGGAGATGTATCGAAATAGTTTACTCCGTGAGCAATAGCATAATCTACTAATCCATTCACCGCGTCTTGGTCGATTACCTCACCGTTACCGTCGGGAGATGGCTTAAGAGGCCAACGCATACAACCGTATCCCAAAAGTGAAACACGGTCACCTGTTGTTGGCGAAGTACGGTAGGTCATTTTATCAGTAGGTATTTCCCCTTCTCCCGATACACTATTTGATGAGGAAGTACCTTTAGAAGAACATCCGTATAATATGGCTGTTGATGTAGCTGCACTGATACCTACAATTTTAATAAAATCTCTTCTGTTTATGTTTTTTTTATTCTTTTCTTCCATAATCTCATCTCAATTTAGATTATATAATTCTATGCATCTGATGTCCTGTTACATAAATAGCACTGAAAGGACGGGACGGACATAGATTCTCACAAGCTCCGCAGCCAATACATTTTTCCGCATTCACAACCGGAATTTTGGGCGAATCCGCCATATCCGGATCGGAAACTACCATTTGGATAGCACCGGTCGGACAATGACGCGCACAGTTGCCACATTCAACTCCATCGGTCAACGGTACGCAGTTTTCTTTAATCCATACGGCATGGCCGATTTGAATGGCAGACTTATCAGCAAGGCTAGTCAGATGAATAGCGTCCGTAGGACAGACCTCCGCGCATTTTGCACATTCAGGACGACAATAGCCACGTTCATAAGACATTTCCGGCTGCATCAAAGTCAACAAATTGCCAGAAGGGCGGAGTACCTGATTAGGACAAACCGAAACACATAATTGACAGGCTGTGCAATGCTGTGCAAAATTGCGCGCACTTAATGAACCGGGAGGTAAAATGGGATTTTCCCGATGGGGAATCTTCTTGTCTTCAATGGTTGCCAGTCCGCCGTCCACTTTCTTTTCCTGTGCTTTTAGTGCGGCGGTGGTTGCGAAGATAGCCGATGCAGAAAGAAAACTGCGGCGAGCATTGTCTACTTGCTCCGTAGTAACGGATTTAGCTTTGGAGGTAGTTATCATCTCAGGTTCCGCTTCTATTTCGGGGATACGTCTTGTGTATTTAATAGCCCCTTTCTTACATTTTCCCAAGCAGTTCATACAAACGACGCAACGGCTATAATCTATTTTATGCGCTTTCGCATCAATACAGGACGCCTTACAATTACGCGCACATAATCCGCATCCGTTACATTTGGAAGTATCAATCACCGGTTTGAAGATAGAATATCGGGATATGAATCCTAATACCGTACCTACCGGACAAATCGTATTACAGTAAGTCCGTCCATTACGCCATGCCAATATAATAAGTACAATTAGAGTAACCACGGCAATAACCAAAGTAGAAAAACTTTTTATCCATACGTCCACTTCATAAAAAGCATAACTGCCGGCCCGTTCGGCAAAGTATGCCAGAAGGTTGTTTCCCCACTGCCAAACCGGAGCGAACAAAGCAGAGACCATTCGCCCATACGCGCTATAAGGTGCTATCAGAATTGCCAAAGCATTCAAGCCTACAATCATTGCAATAATAAACACTGCTAAAACGCCATAGCGGAGCCATTTCATAGCCGGAGAATAACGGAAACGATTCTTTTTACGTTTGCCGGATACCCACGAAATAGCATCCTGAAATACTCCCAAAGGACAAATGACCGAACAATAAATACGCCCGAACAAGATTGTAAGTATGATAAGGAATAATACCACACCTATATTCAAGGCTAATACAGCCGGCAGGAATTGAATTTTTGCCAGCCATCCGAACCAAGTATGCAATGTCCCTGTAAAGTCGAGAAATAACAGGGTGACAAGTGTAAAACACACAATCGCGGCTGTAAGTCTGATAGTACGTAACATAATTAAATTGTTTTCTTTTTATAGTAGTTTATATCTATATTACAGATTAATCAAGCACTCATTACTTTTTTAGCATCATATACTTTATTTATACTAATAATTTATGCAGCAAATATACTCGATTTTAAATATTCGCAAAGTAGATAGATTACAGATTATTATACCAATATTACAGAATCACTGTTTATAGACGGGCTAAATCTTTTTTTGTTACCTATTATTCTTTTTTGTAAAAGCGATATCATGATATGAACATCTTATCGTCATTTTGCCTATCTTTGTGCCCCGAAGGCAAAGAACGCTCTTTTTTAATAAACTCACTATGCAGAAATTAGTCAAGAAGGAATATCAGATTCCTTTTATTCTGGTCACTTCCCTTTTCTTTCTATGGGGATTTGCACATGCTATTTTAGATGTGTTAAACAAGCATTTTCAGGATGTGATGAATATAAGCCGTGCTCATTCGGCATGGGTACAAGTCATGTTTTATCTGGGATATTTCGTCATGGCTATCCCAGCAGGACTGTTTATCAATAAATATGGCTATCGCAAAGGAGTAGTATTCGGTTTGTTGCTCTATGGTATCGGTTCGCTGCTTTTTATTCCCGGTGAATACTGGATGTCGTTTCAGTTCTTCCTTTTCTCCCTGTTTGTCATTGCCTGCGGTTTGGTATTTTTGGAAACAGCCGCCAATCCTTATATGACGGAATTGGGTGAACGGGAAACTGCCGCCAGCCGATTAAATCTGGCACAATCATTTAACGGATTGGGTTGTATCTGCGGGCCGCTTATAGGAGGTTTATTATTGTTTTCGGAAGAAGGTAGTTCGAATATCTCATTGCCATATACATTAATGGGAATCATTGTACTGGCAGTTGCTTTAGTATTTAACAAAGTCCGTTTGCCGGAGATTACCCATGAAGAAGACACGGATAAACAGGGGCAGGCACAGGGACTCTGGTCACACAAGCTTTTTATTTTTGGTATCGCAGCTTTATTCTGTTATGAAATTGCAGAAATCTCTATTAATAGTTTTTTTATTAATTATGTGGTAGATGACGGCTGGATGAACGCCCGCGATGCTTCTGTGATTCTTTCGTTCGGTGGTCTGGGACTATTTATGTGCGGACGATTTGCCGGTAGTTGGGTGATGCGGCAGATACGGGCAGAGAAAGTATTGTTCTTTTGTGCTGTCGGTACAGTCGTAACAAGTTCTTTAATTGTACTGAATCTGGGGATCATATCACTGATAGCTCTTTTCTTGGGTTACGCTTTTGAAGCAATTATGTTTCCTACTATTTTTGCACTTTCATTACGGGGACTGGGCAATCATACCAAACGTGCATCCTCTTATTTAATGATGTCTCCCATTGGAGGGGCTGTCGGCCCCTTGCTCATGGGATATGTAGCAGACCAGACTACAATGTCCTTCTCATTCATCGTTCCGTTGTTTTCATTCATAGTGGTGATGATGTATGCATGGAAAACATTGAGATAATTAACTCCGCCTGGGGCGGTATAGAATACCGAATATATTTATCAAATATCCTGTCAGACATACTACGGGTGCTACCTTTATACGCAATCCGCTGAATATATCAGGGTTATAGGCGGCAGGGGTACTCCCCTCACCGCTCATGAATAGATAACCTACTATTATTACTACCGAACCAATTAGCAGAATTATATAATTTCTTCTGCTAAATACTGTTTCTGTCTCTTTCTGTTTCATTATTTTTGATTTCATATTCTTCTTCCGTTTTAGTTTTTGTAACTCATAGTTGGAGCGAATAGCGCATATTTTTCCTCAAACTGCCGGTTGCTCTCTTTATATTTTTCTCCGTCTATCTTCTTCAAGAGTTCATTATATTGGTTCCATTGCCAGAATTTATAGATACAATCATTGCGAACCATTTCTATACGGTTTCCTTTTAATGAAAAAGCCCAGTTTATATAATCTTCCGCTTCAGCTATCAAATGTACAGCCAGAGTCACTGCTTTCGTTTTTTCACCCAAAGTAGCATAGGCCGTCGCTATATCATAAGAACCGCTTTCATGTGTTTCGGGAACATTATATCCCGGAATAACCTGTTCCGCATAAGCGAGTACTTTCTTTGCACGCTCATTATCTCCTTGCGCTATCAGTTCTTTGGCAAGTTGCGCAAAAAGCCTGCGATGATACCAACACGTGCGTAGTGTTGTTTCATCCAGATAGAGCCCCGGAGTATCCAGTCCACCATATTTATATCTATTCATAACGTTGTCATAAAGCCTTTCCACATCTACTGCATAAAGTCTGTTTTCACCGACATCTCCCCACTTCTTATAGTCAAAAGGTGTAAAGCGGAATGCTAATCCTTCCTGTACAAAGTAATTGTCAAACTTCAGCTTACTGACACTTCCTACGGAAATTGCAAGATAAAGCGGACGTTCCCAATTACAGTTGGCAAGCATTTCCAGCATAAGTAAATCGACTTTAGTCAACATACGTATATCCGTTAAAGGAATATACAGTTTGTCCGGTATGGCATCCTTCAAGTCCTCCCCTTTCAAATGTCGGATTGTTTTGGGGAACATGATTCCCGAACGGAGCAGCGCGTCCTTATCAATGTGGATATTTATCGTATCCGTAGGGATTACGTGAAACTCCGGTTTCTCTGAGAACACCCAATATTTCAAGATATTTTTTACCTCAAACGGGTCTTCTCCGAAGCTGTCACGGGCTTCCTCCGGGTGCTTCCGGTACAGTTCCTCAATTTGTTTTTTCAGTTCCGGACGTACGGCCACATATTCGTTGGTTCCTTCCTGATATTGATTTTTATTCCAGCTTATAGGCAGTCCGGGAGCATTATACAACGGGCATTGCTGTTGATAAATATACCAATCGGTCTGCGCATAACTTAGGTTACAAACACGTGCATCCCTGCGTACTTCTTCCGTATCCTGATTATACCATAGCGGGAACGTATCGTTATCTCCGTTACAAAAAATAATCGGATTTCCTTCATCGGGAAGAGTCATCAGATAGTTAGCCCCAAAGTCGCGACAAGTAAAACGGGCGCTCCGGTCATGGTCATCCCAGGTCTGGCTCGCCATTTGCACCGGAATCAATAAACAGATTGTCATTAACACACTGACCTGCACCGTCGAAGTTGTTTTCCGGCGAAGCATATCACATAATCCTGCCGCTCCTATCCCTATCCAGATAGCAAAAGCATAGAACGAACCGGCGTATGCGTAATCCCGTTCACGCGGCTGACCGGGAGTTTGATTCAGATAAAGCACAATAGCCAGTCCCGTCATAAAGAAAAGGAAGAACAGTACACTAAACTGCTGTTTGCCTTTCTTACTGCGGTTCCATTGCCAATAGATTCCGAACAGTCCTAATAATAGCGGCAGTCCGTAAAACACATTGTGCCCTTTGTTCTGACGTAAAGATTCCGGTAACAAACTTTGGTCACCTAATCTTAAATTATCTAACCAGGAAATTCCCGTTATCCAGTTCCCATGTTCCGGTTCGCCACTCCCTTGCACATCGTTCTGCCGTCCTACAAAGTTCCATAAGAAATAGCGCCAATACATATAATTGAGCTGATAGGTAATGAAATAAGTGAGGTTTTCTTTTTGCGTGGGAGCCGCTTCGCTTCCTCCCGTCCAGTTTTTGTATGAAGCAGCCATTCGCTCATTCCACATTCGGGGAAACAACATATTCTGAGTATAGCACACATCTTCTTTATACCGGATTATTTTATATTTACCTTTTTCCTTATCCGGACGATATACAGCACTTCCCTTTGTCGTTTTTACTCTGTAATAGTCACCTTCAGGCACATATTCCGGTTCGGATGCATAAGTTTTTCCATAAAGCAGAGGAGCACTTTCATACTGCTCGCGATTCAGATAACTTTTAAGTGTAAAAATGTTGTCCGGCGCATTCTCATTAAGCGGAGTATTAGCGTTGGCACGAATCAGTATCACCGCATAGGTGGTATAGCCTACGGTGAGCATAAGCAAGCACCATAAAGAAGTATGCAACATACGTTTTCGGAAACGATAAATGGCTCCGACCAGTACGAGAAATGTTAAAGCTAAAAAGACGATCAGCCCCGTATGGAAAGGAAGTCCGAACACATTGACAAAGAGCAGCTCGAACCACCCTCCCATATCAGCTATGCCAGGAATATAAACAAAAAGGATAAATACGATAAGAAGACCGGATATGACAATTGCAGCAGCTACTCCTTTAAACGATATTGCATGATACTTCTGATAATAGAAAACCAGCACAATGGCCGGGATGCAGAGCAGATTAAGCAAATGCACTCCAATTGACAGCCCGATAATATAAGCTATCAGGATAATCCAACGGTCACCATATACCGAATCCGATTCATCTTGCCAGCGAAGAATCATCCAGAAGACCAATGCCGTAAGAAAAGAAGAGAAAGCATAAACTTCACCTTCTACCGCACTGAACCAAAATGTATCACTGAATGTATATGCCAAGGCTCCGACAAATCCCGACCCCAGAATGACGATAACATCCATCGTTGATAAATTCTGCTCTTCATTTATTATCAGGGATCTTACTAACCGGGTGATACTCCAAAAAAGAAACAGGATGCAACCGGCACTCAACAACGCATTCAGAAAATTCACCAGCCAAGACACTTGCGACGCCTCGGAAGCAAACTGGGTAAACAGGTTTCCTACGAGCATATAGAAAGGTGCACCCGGTGGATGCCCTACTTGTAACTTTTCGGCACACGAAATAAATTCGGGACAATCCCAAAAACTAGCAGTAGGTTCAATCGTCATTCCATATACAAAAGCTGCTATTAGAAAAACAATCCACCCACTAAAATCATTCCATTTTTTAAATAATAAGTTATTCATTGCTCTGTAACTTTTTTGTTTGCAAAGTTATAGAACAAGCATATAAAAGAGAAGATTCTTATCGGACGAATACGGACAGTTTATACTTATAATCAGTTGATATTCAACAACGTCACATAAACAAGCACAGACAAATGCAGACTATAATGATTTCACAATATCTTCCAACGATTCTTTAGAGTTTGCCAGCATTAATTTCTCCGTTTTTATCCTGGAGATTCTCCGGGTCAGAGTCTCAACAGTCAGTTTCATTAAATCTGCAAAACAAGTAGGCTGAACACCTTCGCGTAAAAAAGCACATACCCTCAAATCTTCTTCTGTAAGTTTCGGACTTATCTCTTTCAATTTGGATACAAGGCCGTAAACGTTTTCCTGAAGTCGTAAAAGTTCCGTCCAGTCTCTTTCTGAAAAAGACGGTATTTTGGGAGACAAAGCAGTTCGTTCCTTCAACTGACGGACTTTCGAGATAACCGGAGAATTTTCATAAATATGCTGTTGAAGGGATTGATACTTTTCTTCGAGATAATTACATTGCATCGCCAATTTGTCAGATTCAACCTCTTTCATCTGCATTTCTTCCTTAAAGGTGTCCAGTTGCGAGTGTACAGACAGATGTTTCTTCCATAGCAATCCAAGCAAGAGGGACATGGCACCGAACACTCCCAAAGCGGAAGACAGAATCACGGTAGAACGGTCTTTACTGTCAATCAACATCAATTGGCTGGCATACGCTTTTCTTTCCATTTCCAGCGCTTCGTCAAAGTTGCCATATTTCTGATAATAAAGACTACATCTCCTGCAAATCTTAGTCATTTGTTCATATTCTTCTGTTTGCGCAGCTAGTCTTATTGCTTCTTTGAAATGAGTTTCAGCGTCTTTCTCCTGATTCAAATCACTTTCTACACATGCCAGATAATAATAGGCTTTTGACTTCTGAATTTCATTTCCGTATTGCTCATAATAAGACACGGCCTGACGAATCTGATGATCAGAAGAATGAGGTATATTCTTATCTTCATTGAATTGAGTACAAAGCAAATTGTATTCTGCAAGTTGCGCCTCATTCATTTGGTTCATTTGAATAGTTTCAAGAATAACGGATGCCGTATCCGGATCTTGCTCCATTAATTGAGCAGCTTTATCTAATCCTTGTTTCACATTAGTCCCCTCCGGATGACATGCGGCCAAAGAGAGGACAAATACATACAATAAAATTCGAAGATTACTCATAGTCTCAATTTTTAGTCTCTACATACAAATATGCGACAAATTTATAAGATTATTGCTAGAGTAGCGAATATTTCTTCCTTCTTTTAGTAAACTCTAAACTTGATATAGTATAAAATTAATCGTTTGATAACTGTTATTCTTTCGTCTAAATTTACTTTCTATACTTTTCTTGATAAATATCAAGGAACAGCAAGCAGTTAATTAGGAAGATAAGCTGTATCTTTGTAGCAATAAAAAATATATCATGATTAAGAACATTGTATTCGATTTTGGTGGAGTTATTGTAGACATTGACCGTGATAAAGCCGTTCAGGCATTTATCAAACTGGGATTGACGGATGCAGACAGTCGGTTGGATAAATATCATCAAACCGGAATATTTCAGGAATTGGAGGAAGGTAAACTTAGCGCTGATGAATTTAGAAAACAACTGGGAGATTTATGCGGACGAGAGCTTACTATGGAAGAAACCAAACAGGCATGGCTGGGCTTCTTCAACGAAGTAGATTTGCGCAAACTTGATTATATGTTGGAATTACGGAAGTCTTATCATGTATATATTCTTAGTAATACCAATCCTTTTGTCATGTCATGGGCTTGTAGCCCCGAATTTTCCTCAAGGAAGAAGCCATTGAATGATTATTGTGACAAGCTGTATCTATCTTATCAGGTAGGACATACAAAACCTGCACCGGAAATATTCGACTTTATGATAAAGGATTGTAATATAATTCCTTCCGAAACTTTATTTGTAGATGACGGAACTTCAAATATCCACATGGGCAAAGAGCTGGGATTCGAAACTTTCCAACCCCGGAACGGAACTGATTGGAGAGCAGAACTGACTGCTATATTAGAGGAGTAATAATTGGCCCTTATATCACTTTCTGAAAAAACATGCAACCACAAGTCATACTTATCACCGGAGCATCTTCCGGGTTCGGGAAAATCACAGCGCAAATGTTATCTGAACAGGGGCACATTGTTTACGGAACAAGTAGAAAGCCTTCCGGAAACATGAACAATGTAAAAATGCTTGTTGCCGATGTCACTAATATTCTTTCTATCCACGAAGCTGTCGGACAGATTATATCAGAACAAGGACGGATTGACGTATTGATTAATAATGCCGGAATGGGTATCGGCGGCGCTTTGGAACTCGCAACAGAAGATGAAATATCCGGGCAGATGAATACTAATTTCTTCGGCGTAGTGAACATGTGCAAAGTGGTGCTGCCTTATATGCGCAAGGCACGAAGAGGAAAAATCATCAATATCAGTTCTATCGGTGGAGTAATGGGTATCCCCTATCAGGGATTTTATTCCGCTTCTAAATTTGCAGTCGAAGGATATAGTGAGGCTTTAGCCTTGGAAGTTCATCCGTTTCATATAAAAGTTTGTATTGTAGAACCGGGAGATTTCAATACCGGATTTACAGATAACCGGAATATTTCGGAAGCAACAAGAGTAAATACCGATTACAAGGAGAGTTTCCTGAAATCATTGGAAATTATAGAAAAGGAAGAACGTAACGGATGTCACCCGAAGAAGTTAGGGCATGCAATCTGTAAAATAGTAGCATGCAAAAATCCTCCCTTCCGTACGAAAGTCGGACCATGGATACAAGTCACATTCGCTAAGAGTAAGAAATGGCTGCCTGACGTTGTCATGCAATATGCTCTTCGAATATTCTATGCCATTCAATAGGCAGGTATGCAAAAATCGCCTTCTATAACTTTAATAGTTATAAAAAGCGATTTTTTATTTCTAGAAAAAACTATTCTCTCTGTTTCAGATTAGTTTTTGGGTACTAATTCCAGAAACATTGTAGTGGTCAGTAATATAGCCAATCCGATACAGACAGTTATTAATAACCAATTAATATATTTTGCTTTCGGCTTCGTATCGGCATGCAGGTTATTCAGGAAATACTCTCTGAAGAAAAGATACAAGCCGGGAATGGTTGCACTTGCCAACAAAAAGTCTTCCGGAATCTGGAAGAAATAAGTTTTGGATAATCCTATCAATGACCAGTGGCAAAGAAAAAGCACCAGAAACATATTCACTTTATGAGCAAACAGCAATAGTAGTCCGATTGTAAATACCACCACGGAACAGGGCATTACCGGAGAGGTCATTTCCGGGAAACTAAGTCCGCGGGCCAACGAAACCAGTGGGTATATAAAAGGCATTGCCAACAAGATATACGATAAGATATCATACTTATGTGTACGTTCAAAAGTTGTATATCCCGTAATAGTATCCCAAATCCAGATAATAGCCATTACTCCCCAAAACATAGCCATTACTCCATTATAGCTGCGTTCCTCACAATAAATATAATAATAGATAACTGAAATCCATGAATACAGCCCTATCATGTAGAACTTCATTCCCATTTTCACACACGGACGTGGCCGGCAGATGAGCAATGCTGTCAGCACGATACCAATAAGAATAATAACTATCTGCAAAAGCCAGGTGGCTGAATTATAATATGCGATTGTTCTCCAAAAAATCTCCATAAAAGTAGTTTAATTAATGTCTTGTTAAAGAAAAAGCCCGGTGTGGAAACAGGAACATCGGGAATGTGGCTCCTACCGCCAACATGAATATTACAGTACTGGCTATCAAGCTATTGGAGAAAAACATACCCATGAATTTATCCAGTTGCTCCGGGTCATTCATATTCTGTAAACACATAATCAGTGAAAATACCATATTATAGGCAAACTTGCCCGGAATCATCGGAAGCAATGCCGGAATATAGAGTACCGTCATTGGGCAATAGACCCTTTTTCCCAGCCATAGACTACCAAAACCTATTACCAAACCGGCAAATAAAGAAGCGGTAGCAATATCTACCCCTAAATAAGTCATCAGGCAAAAACGACATGCGTGTCCTAATGCCGCTAAAATCGCAATCATTTTAAATGCGCGCAAAGGTGGGTCGGAAATAGCTCCGAAGCCTATACCCGCCACTGCTGCAAAAAATCCATCGGAAAGAATATCGAGTGCTACCATATCAAATTAAGCTGTTTTTTACCATTAATAATGTAAAGGAAAGGCCGATCGCAATGCTGACAATCAGCAAGGACGCCTCCGTCAAGCGGGCAAATCCGGTCAGGACATATCCTTCTACCACATCAATCACACCATTAATCAAAGGCACCCCCGGAACGAGATACAGTACGCTGGTTGCCAGTGCTATTTCGGAAGTCGTATCAAATATCAAAGCTGTGGATGCACATAGGGAAGCCACGAACGCCGAAACAATAAATGTTATATAATGATTGATTTTCTTTTTCTGCATCTGTTGTTTCAGGTAAAATCCTGTAATTGTGGCTGAGAAAACAATGCCCATAGAAATCAAATCCCCTCCGAACAGTTTACAGAAAGAAGCATTGGCAAATCCTACCAGCAATAATACAAAAAGAGGATGTATCATCGGAGCGGAAACTATTTTCCTGTATTTTTCCGTCAGTTCTTCCAACGAGAGGCGATTGTCCACGGCTTCCCAACTCAATGCACTTAATTCCGAGTTATGTTCAAAACTAATAGGATGTGCAGGAATGTCTATAACCTCGTTGCAAGCCTCATTGGTTTGTTTGTCAATAATCGTAAGAATGATGTTTTTATGAAATACTCCTAATTTTACGTCTAGCCCGAAAGCCTCACCGATACGTTTGGAATTACGGACAACCCGCGAAGTATGTACTCCGGCTCCCATTAGGTGGGCAGAATATTCGGCAATGAATTTTCCTTTTGATAATAAAGATTCGCTTGTCTTCATGCATGTGGTATTTTTAAATCGGCTGCAAAAGTACAAAAAAGAGTCATAGCAGAAACCTTATTCTTGAATATTTTCTCATTAAATATCCGAAAACAAAAACACAGCCTTTCACAGAGCTAAAAAATAAGCTACTGTGAAAGACTGTATCAATCCTTTGATTAGCAATAAAATAAATCGTCTTCCTTAGATGGAATAACGGGAAGCAACACGCCTGCCTCTTTTAATTCATTAATCTTCTGTTTCACTTCCGGTGAAAGTTCCACCGGATCGGGATTCATCGGACGGATTCAAGAATTGTTCGCGAAGCGAATGTGTTTGTTGAGTACCGGAAGGACATATAACAGTCCATACCAATAAAGAAAATACAAATATTCGATGTTTCAGTCGGCTTTCCATTCCAATCTATATTTTTACTAAAATAAAGACGGAAATCCGGCCGTTTTGTACTCACTATCCTCTACTTCTGAGTAAAATAAATAAAAAGTTATTTTATATTTTTAACCGCCTCCTCAATTCTAGATCGCAAATTCGGATTACTCGGACGTGCCGAACTACCAAAATCAATAATCTGTCCTTTTCTGTTTATCAAGATATAATATGGCATATCATGCACATTCCATTGGTTACAAATCTTCTGATAATTTTCTTTTCCAAAAAAATCATTTGCATAAATACATTCAATTCCCCGGTTCCTCAATGAATACTTATCCAGGCACTCCTCCCACTCCTCTTTCGGTTCGCTGCCACATATAGAATATATGACCAAATCTTTTGTGGAATACTTACTGCGTAACTGCTTCAACGGTTCCATCTCCGTTAAACAAGGAGGGCACCACTTAACCCAAAAATCAAAATAGATCACTTTTCCACGATCTTTCTCGAGCATTTCATAAATAGGTTCCATAAATGACATAGACGTTTTTTGACTTGCATTTTCATGAAATACTCCATACAATAAATTATCGGAAACCGATTGAGGATTTTCCAAATATGACTTAGTCCGATTATATATTTGGGTAATCTGTGCACGTAAATGCGGCATCTTCACTATTGAATCAAACTGTGCGTGTCGTTTTGCTAAAGCAAGTGTATCATTAGCCGTCAAACAATTAGCCATCATCTTTGTATACAAATACTGATTCAATGTATTCTCCCCAATTAGAGACATCATATCCTCTATCTTCGGATATTTCCTATTTTTCAAAGCCATTCCAAATAAAATATAGTTTTCTACACTTTCAGCAATATCAAATAAACGTGCTGATAGTATGCCTTTATGGTAAAGCCCGTTAATTTCAGGCAACAACGCATGATAGCGCTCCAACTCCTTACCAGTTTCATCTTGGATGTGAGAAGCATAAAGTAGCAAAGCATAATAATAATCCTGTTTCAATAGTTCTTCTGTGAGAAATTCAACTTCTTCTGACGGCTTATATTTTTGTATATACTCTTGCCTACGTTCCAAACGAAGATTATACTCCCTTTTAAGTTCTGTTTCAAAATCATTATTATTCAAATTAGATCCTATACTATAATTCTGTATATAGTAATAAGCATTCTCAGTAAAAGCCAATATTTCTTGGTTTAATTTTTCAGCATCACCCGTTACTTTGGGATGAAACATATCTTTAAAATCAATCTCTACGTATACACTATCCCCCGGATGCACATACAAATGTTCGGCATAATTACGAATAGAAATCTCCCTTATTTTTGCAAAAATAGGAAAACGGAAAGAGAATGATCCATCCTTTTGGATAGGTGCACAGTACTGATTCTCCATTTTTCTAAAAAAAGGAATAATAAGAGTCAAATCTTTTTCATTAGGATAAAAATCCCGGTTCAGCACCTTGCCTGTAACAATCACTTCTTCAGCGTATTCTTCAGGTAAAGAATAGCTTTCCTCCGCTTGTTCAGAAAGTTCAGGCTGAAAATTACTTTGTGTTTTTGAACGGCAACCAAATAACAGCAAAGAAGCTATTATCAGAAAAGAAAAAAGATGTTTCATCATGTGTGAGTAGTATTATAACGTTTCGGTAATCAGAATATATAAAGCAGAACAAAGATAATGATTATTATCTTTGTTCTGCTTTATTTGTATGACTTTTAAAATTAAATATCATGTCAGGTGTCAGCACCTTTTTTTATTTATTCCATAAACCGGAAAACAATCCGCCCCGTTTGGGAACCATTCACCCACTTAGCTTGTGAAGAAGGACCGCACAAATCCGTTGAGTTTACCTTATTACGTACCGGTGGAATCACATTCAAAACAGAAATTCCACTTTCGGGAAGTGTATAAAGCACTCGGTTTCGGCCGTCACAAGGCTGATATACTCCGATATACGCATCATAGCTACCTTCCTTTTCGTGATGTGGCCCTACAATACCGTCAACGCCAAAGTTGCCTTGATTATCAATGAATCCGTCCATATCCACGCGTTTCACACCTTCATCTGCCAATACCCATAAGAAGCCGCCGATACTGCCCTACCGGATTCCTTTCTTGATAAGTCGCATAATCCGCCTTGGGTTCCCCCCATTACTCGCGAAGGGTCTATCTTAAATGGATAACCGGCTGATACATAAATTGGAGTACCATATCCGTTGATTTCCCAATTAGCAGGAACCGGAAAATCAGTCCAGTCCTTATCATTAAAATTCGTTTGATAAAAATCAACGATTCTTTCGTCAGGTACAGGTGTCCATCTGAATTTCCACATTCCATCCAAGCATACCGAACAGTCTCCTTTCTGTGTGGAGAAAGGAATAAACGCAGCCCGTGCCGGTTTCCGATTGATTTGAAGTACATGGTGGTTTTCCCAATCATGTACTGTCTGTGCCTGCATCGGACAAACGACCAATGCCCCAAACAGTAAAGTATATATTTTCATTCGTTCTTTTTTCTTCATATCAAGTAGACGGATGAGGAGTCTTTTTGTACTCTATAAAAGCACTGATTAAAATATGAATATCGAATCTTAAAAAGAGAATATCATATTAACACTCAATATATTGCAAATTAAAATAGCGATATAAACAAGCTAAAAAACATTCATTAAAGTAGTATTATCTTCAAAAGAAATGAGTTTCTTTGTTATGGAATTATATTTATTACTTCATACTTTGCATTAAAACAACAACACATGGAAGTGAACGAACAAACACTCTACGATGATGAATTGCTGAATATTCTACCTGACGGAGTTATTATATTGGATATAAATGGAAAAATCATACAACTAAATCAGCAAGCTCTTACAGAACTTCATGTTCATTCATCTGTCAATACAATGATGCCCCTCCCTACAAGTCAGATATTCAAGCTATTGAATAATAAAGAAGATATTTTGTCAACTATCTTAGAGAAGATTAGTCAAGGTGAGAGGATATATACACTTCCAGAACATACCTATATACAGGAGCAAGTAGACCATACACAATTCCCTATAAGGGGAGAATTTGCTACAATCAGAAATAAAGGAAACTTAAAAACCATCTTGTTCTTTTTTCGTAATATTACAGTGGAACTCACACAAGAATATATTCTGAACACTGCTTTGCAAAGGACCAGAATATATCCTTGGTATTACGATATAAATCGAAGTGAGTTTACTTTAGATAATCGTTATTTTACCCATTTGGGTATTCCGGCTGGAGAAAACAACACCTTAACAATGGAAGAATATGTAAGCATGATTCACCCGGACGATCGACAAACTATGGCTGATGCCTTTGTCGTACAACTCAGCGGCATTGAAACATTTGATAAAGCTGTTCCATTTCGATTGCGTCGTGGAGACGGTACATGGGAATGGTTTGAAGGACAATCCACGTATATCGCAAATATCTCCGGACATCCTTATCGGTTAGTGGGAATCTGTATGAGTATTCAGGAATATAAAGATATAGAAAACACTCTGATTGAAGCTCGTAAAAAAGCAGAAGAAAGTGATCGGCTTAAAATGGCATTTTTGGCAAATATGAGCCATGAAATCCGGACACCGTTAAATGCGATAGTAGGTTTCTCAGATGTCATTGCTTCCACTTATAATGAATTAAGCGATGAAGAACGGGCTGACTTTGTAAGGTTAATCAGTATCAACAGCGAGCATTTGGTACGATTGATTGATGATATACTTGACTTATCAAAAATAGAATCAAACACGATTAAATTCACTTATTCCTGTTGTTCCCTAAAATCCATGATGAAAGATATAGAGAAAGAACAAGCAGTAAAACAGTTGCCGGAAATTGAAATAAAAGCGTTACTACCGGATGATGACATTTACATTAATACCGACGCGACACGCTTGAAACAGGTTATTTGCAATTTCATAAACAATGCCCGCAAATTTACAGAGAAAGGTTATATCCATTTCGGCTTCACATCACATTCAGAGAAAGACCAATTGGTTTACCTGTTTGTGGAAGATACGGGAGAAGGAATTCCGCAAGAATGCCAGAAAGAGATATTCGACCGTTTCTATAAGGTCAATACTTTCAAACAAGGTACGGGGCTAGGGCTTTCTATCTGCAAAACGATTGTAGAGCACCTACAAGGAAGTATTTCGGTTGAATCGGAAATCGGAAAAGGAAGCCGCTTTATTGTGACATTGCCGTTTAAAAGGCAATCGAAAGGAGTTTAATGCCCTCTGTACTCTTGTGGAGTAACTCCTGTATGCTGCTTAAAGAACTTGTTGAAGAAAGAAATATTATTAAATCCCAAAGATAAGGCAATATTCTTCACAGGCTCATTAGTCGATTTTAACCGGGATTTTGCGTCCATTAAGATAACGGAGGCAATCACTTCCAATGGGGTATTTCCAGCAACTTTTTTTATTGTCGAACAGAAATGTGGCAAACTAAGCCCCAGTTGATTGGCATAAAAGGAAGTCCCATGATGAACTATATAATATTTCATGACCAATTTCAGAAACTCCTGATAAATCTCATACTTCCTTGATTGGGAAGATAGATACAGGTTATTTTGCATCTTGTAAATCTCAGTGGCTCCCTGAACGAACATAGTAAGGACAGCTTTTACTATCTCTTTATTTGCCTGTGTACGAGGTGAAGCATATGACAGTATTGACGATTCATAAAACATCTTGTAGCTACAAGCTTGTAATGGAGACAACGTTATTATTGGGTTTTCCATAATTACAGGAAGAAGATGTTCTGTGGATTTCATTAAATTTATACCTTCTATAAATCCGGCTGAGAACCCAGCATAATAGATATGAATATCCGGTGAGAAATCAAGAATTTCCATAAAATAACCAGGCAGTAAGGTTATCAAATCGTTTTCACCAATATGATGAAGATTTCCATTGATTGTTGTTTGCATTACTCCCTTAACACAGAGGATGAAAAAACCGGACCTTACCCTACAAGGAAAGTTCTTGTACCTTTTTGATAAATCTATCTCATATCCTTCTCCAACAATATAATCAACTGGCAAATCAAAATTAGGTATATCACTCTCCATTGTGTTATTTTGTTTTTGATTTCAAATATAGAGATTATTTAAAACTCGGCTCTCAAATAATTAAAATCAGAGTATCGAATCTTAAAAAAATAACATCTATATTCTATTTATAAGAAAAGATTAGAATATGAGAAATGTGGCTTATATAACTGACTTTCAAAAAGCCCTATTGAATATCCAATGCGTCAAATGCCAAGCCTTCCATAGTATCAGCCGAAAGTAACACTTTATAATGTCCGGCATTAATAAATGTCCCCGTAGTGGTACTCATCATTTTCCACTTGTCCGGTGTCTCCGGAAATATCTGTATATCTTCTTTCAAGACTACCCTTTTCGCGTCAATAAACTTCATTAACACAGGGATTGGTTTTCCGCTTGTATTCATGTATTTGAAGCGAAGCGCATAGACCTGCACCAATCCGGTAGAAACATTCCATTCGATACTGTTCCCTTTACTAAAAAATACTCCCATTTGTTTACGATGTTCTTTCTTTTGAAATTTGCCTTTCATCACAGCTGTTTCTGCTTCATAAGCCACACTGACACGAGTATTTTTATCTTCGGAGAGCAGTTCTTTCGGGAGTTTCTCCATAACTTTTTGCCGTCTTCTCCCAACTCCAATCAGTTGCCGGAAATACTGCCGGCTTCAAACCCGGATGGGTAGAAGCCTCTCTGGGGTATAAGGATATTCATAAACACCATATCCCGGCAGATAAGTCATTTTCTGCAAACCTACATAAGCACCGCGAAGTACCATTTCAGGTCCGTCCTTCAGTTCTTCCGGGAAGTTCAGTTTCCCTTCCGAATCGTTCAGACGGTCTATCAGTTCACGGCATCCGTAAATTACACCACTACCGTCCCTGCCGGAGACTTTAGTAAGATTTCCGGCAGTCGTAATATGAAAAGTTATATCTATATCTGCTCGCTGGTACCCCAATATTAAAAAGATAACAGAAGCAAACAAAAAGTTCTGGTATATAAGACTAAAAAGCGTATATTTGCGAATTACTATTTTTAGTTTTATGCAAACTTATATCGAAACATCCCGATTGATCCTTCGCGATTGGAAAGAGGAAGACATTCCTCTTTTTGCCCTCATGAACGCCGACCCTCACGTCATGGAGTACTTTCTCCAACCATTAACTCCGGAAGAATCACTCAATTTTTATCATCGTATCCAAAAGGAATTTCAAACCTGCGGCTTCGGTTTGTATGCCGTAGAACGCAAAGAAGACCATGCTTTTATGGGCTATACCGGGCTGCATCAGATAACATTCGATGTAGATTTTGCACCGGGTATAGAAATCGGCTGGCGGCTGGCACATGAGTATTGGGGACATGGCTATGCCCCTGAAGCAGCAACAGCTTGTCTGGAATATACTCGTAAACAACCGGACATTACAGAACTGTATTCATTTACTTCCCTGCCGAATCTCCGTTCGGAACGTGTAATGCAGAAGATAGGTATGACACGAATGAAAGAGTTCGACCATCCGCTTGTTCCTGCTGACCATCCATTATGCAAACACGTGTTATATCATATCAAAACAGGATGAAAGCATTATCCGGAAGATTTGTATTCCTTTTAAAACGATTAACACACCAACCGTGACGGGTGAAGGTGGATGAAGAAGACAATCCGGCAATTATATTGGTAAAACAAAAGAAATAAAGGTAAACATAGAAACTATTGACTTTGCTCTTTTTATTTTGTATATTTGTCCGAAAGAACCAACTGGAACAAGAATGAGATATACAAAAATAAAGACATAAAGATAGACTTTGAAGGCATAGATATATGTCCGGAAGAATAGAAACGGGGCAAAATCTGTAGAGATTTTACCCCGTTTTGTTTAATATATTCAGTTTCATTTACTAAGTAACCCTGAATATCATTTATTATAAACGTGAGACCCGTTTATAATAAACTGTTCCATTATTTATTAAAAACACAAAATGAGTTTATTAGCATCTTGTATAAGAAAAAGAAAACTGTTTAAGAGTAGAAAAGACAGCAATGGGACATACACAAATATATCTATACATTGAAGACAATAAACGACCTTTACAACTAATTTTCTTTTTCACTTATTACTCATTTAGTGCTTCTCAACAATAGAGATAATATCACTATTGTTCACCTATTCGTATTTTATTCTTTAGTAAAGTTTCTGGTTCACCAGTTCGTCAAAGAGCCTTGCATATTTCTCTGCGACCGCTTCTGCGAACTTTTTACCTTTTTCGGCAGAGGCTCCACGCGGATCACCTACCCCGGTATCTTTCGATACTTTTCCCCAGTTTCTGGGAATCCATGCTACTTTTTCATTCAAAGACTGCACGGCAAAGGTTTTATATTCTCCACTTCCTGCTTCTTCAAGATTGACCAGTTCGGGATGATAGTGCATCATTACAGATGTCTCGACTTCATCTGCATGGTCACCCGGATTTTCAAAATAGTCCTTAACCTTTAATACGGTATACCATTCACTTGATGCAATCAGAAAGTCAGGATAGTCTACCGATAAATCACGAATCATACTTTTAAAAGTATTGCCACCATGCCCGTTGATAATTACTAATTTCCGGATACCTTGAACATAAAGGGAAGAAACAATATCCGTCAGTATTGCTTTCTGAGTTTCATAACGCGTATGGATACAAAACGGAAGTTCCCGTTGTCCCGGATTTTGCGACCCCATGCCGATAGGTGGCATGACCATACAATTTACCCCATATTTCTGTTTGGCTATCAAAGCGGCAGAAACCGCTACATCATGAGAAAGGATACAATCCGTCATATAGGGCAAATGCAGATTATGAGGTTCGGTAGCCCCCCACGGTAACGCTACAATATCATATCTCCCATCTTTTACTTCTCCATAACAAGATATGGATAAATCAACTTTTCTATTCATATACCTTATTTATTTCTGATGATTATACTATTTCATTTTTACTATCACTTCTTTCTTTTTTTATCAGACCATACTTCTTGAAGCAAAAATAGGAATTGTTTGGAGATTCTATAGCTAATCAAGGACTAAATTCACTAACTAATTAACAAATATATTACAAGCGATAGGTAACCGTTCTTTCTTCGGAAGAGTCAATTCAAAGACGCCAGATACCTTCTAAGACTTTCTCTACGGTTCCTATATTCGCTTTGGGTTGGCGGCAGCTCTTGATTGTCAGATATCCCTTGCCTTCCGTAGCTTTTACTTCCTTCGTTTTATTATCCATGTGTTGCAATCTCAAAATTACGGAAACCATGAGAAATTTCCGGAGAATAGATTTTTAGCCAATAATACTCTTTATATAATCCGTAGGGCATACATGATAGAAATCCTTAAATTTCTTCCTAAAATATTGGACATCACAATATCCCAACATACCTGCTATTTCCGAAATATTAAATTGTTGGGAAGCCAACAATTTAAGTGCTTTATCCATTTTGAATGAATAGATGTAATCTTCCGGTGACATACCTATAATATCCTTTATCTTACTGTAAAAAGCAGTACGACTCATCCCTATATCAACACAAAGTTTATCAATCCTATATTTCTCCGTTGAGAGATTCTTTTCCAATATTTCATTGACTTTATTCATAAATAACAAATCTGTGTTTTCCATTTCCTGCCTCATAGGCACCAAAGGAAAAATGGCATCAGATAAAAAGTTTTTTATTCGTTCACGCAACGCTATGCGGTTCTCAATAAGCATATGAATATCCGCCCTGAACTTACAGATACTCTCTGTACGCAATTTCAACCGATCTGCTCCACATCCTAAATGAGAAAGATAGCTTTCATTATCAAAAGACCTTATCAGCAGAACGACTGGTATCTCTCCCATTGTTTTATCTGCTTTAACTTGAAAACAGAGCGAATCACCACTTATGCCGTTTACATTATCATCAATAATGATTGTGTCAGGAATTTGCCGGATGATAGTATGTATTATCAAATCAGGATCTTCAAGAATGGAAATCTGATAGTATCTCGACAAAGACTTTCTCAAATAATCACTGAACGGTTTATCCTTCATTACTAATAAGATATGAGGAGCATCCTTTGCTTTCAAATCTTGTTTTTCATCCTTATGAATTCGAGAGGATTTTATAACGGGACATTCTTGATTCTGGCAATGACAGTCCGTCGGGATAACAATCCTGAAAGTGGCGAATTTGCCGTGTCCGTAGCCAATCATTTTCCCTCCATGCAAACGAATGATTTTTCTGACAGTCCTCAAACCACTATATCCATATACAGGAAACAGAGCGGAAATAAAGGAAAATAAACTTTCAGCTTTATTCTCCGTTACGGTATTATTGCTGATATGTAATTCCCATGCATCCATTGTATGCGTTACGCTAATTGATATGCAACAACCCGAATTTGTTATCAAGATTATCTTGTATAAAAGATACTGAAGTGCGGCTGTCATTATGTTCTCATTTATCCTGCAACTGACACAATCCGAACATTCGTTGACCTTCAATTTCACTTGACGGATGTTTGCGTATGGCCGACATTGATTAACAATGGAAGTGATATAAGTGGAAAGTTCAAAATCGACAGTAGCTGTCTTAGGTTTAATACTACCTTCAATCTTATCAAGCGTCATAACATTCTGATTACAGTCTATTATACGTTCAGCATATTTCAAGACTTCCTCTATTTTCAGAGAAATCGGTTCAGACAGACTAGCAGTTTTAATATCTTCCAACTGATTTCGTAATAATGTCAAGGGTGTATGTATCGAATGAAGCATATTCATTGCAATCTTATATTTTTCATGAGATTGAAACCGGACATTATACTCTGCCGCAAGATAGGCAAGTAGGCAAATAAATAGTCCAATACCAAGTCCCCCTACGGGAATTACATATCCAAGCAGAGACAAATCAGACAAAATTACATCAATAGTCTGTTTACTGCCCACAAAATCTGCTCCCTCCTTTAAAGGAAGTAAAAGCTGAAAACTAAATAATAAATTCAGGAAACAATCATTCATACTAATATCAGATTAATTTAATTAATATTTTACACTTTCAGTAAAACACGTCTGATGATTCTTTGACGTATTAAAATCCGATGCAAGTATAAACTTTTCGATACCGGTTTACGAGGTGGTTTCTGACAAAAACAAAGGGCGTTTTCTATCTAAAATGGTAACATTTTCATTTGTTACTCTAATATAAGCAAATGTAAGTGTAAAGCTACATTTTTATCCGATTTACATACAATAATATATATTTTTACTATGAAATTAATCAATAGAAAGCATACAGATACAAAACAAAAACGGGCAAATATGCAATACATCACGCATATTTACCCGCATCCTATTATAATCGAGAATTCCTATTTTCTGGAAATAGAATCTTTCCTGCCTTGTTTATTTAGAATAGATGGATTTCCTTTATATTCAATATCTCCACTACCGCTAACTTTTGCATCCAACTGTTTAGAAGCATAACAAGAGATATCGCCGGAACCTGAAACAGTGGCAATCACTTCAGTAGCCGCCAACTTATCAGCACTGATGTCACCGGAGCCGTTTACAGTCAACGCAGCCCATTTCGCAGCGCCTTTGATATTCACATCTCCCGAACCACTGACTATCGTTTTTACAGTAGTGCCCTTCACATTTTTCACATCGATATCTCCACTCCCTTTTATATAAGCAGAAAGATTAGTATATTGCAGATTCTCCGCTTCAATATCTCCGGAACCGGTTATGTTCAGAGTTAAATCAACACCTTTAATAGTACCCTTCAGATATACATCTGCCGAACCTTTAATATCTACTTCATCTAATGAAGGAGAAGAAGCAATCACTTTCAAACGACGTTCTCCACTAAGAATCTTAACCCCCTTCTTGATATTCACCTGCAACACTCCATTCGCAGTAGACACTTCCAGCAAATCGACCAAATTGTCCGAACCATATATAGAAATCTCTGTTTTAGAGCCACTACTCTGTCGATATTCAACATCAGTACTGCCTAGCACCTTGATTGAGCTAAAATTGCTTACGTTATTCAACTCCTTTGTAATATACTTCTTACTGGGAGTTACGGTCTGTGCCTGCATTCCTGTTATAAACAAGAACATCAGTACTGCCAACATAGATGTAACCTTTAAACTTTTCATAATTTTTTTCGTTAAATGTTCTAACGACAAATATAAGAAGTATATTTCAATTTACAAGAAAAGAACGAATATAACTTTGCCAACCTTCCGGATCAATGCGGAACAATAATGGTCCAATAATTAAACTATACATTTTAGTTATTTGTTTATAATGAATAGATAAGTACACATTATTGTATTTACACTTCCAACGTATTTTCACCTATGCATAGTAAGTCCTTTTCAGCCGGATATTGAAATTCGTTTTTATGCCCGATAACTTTTAATTATTTCTACGCCTTATTGCCTGTAGTATTCATGCACAAGAAAAGTAACCACCTGTGCAGGAATATAAACTTTGGTACGATCGCCCGGCACAAGTATGGACCGAAGCATTACCATTGGGAAACGGCCGTTTAGGGGCCATGGTATATGGAATAGAATCACCCGCTCGTTTGGACAAAAAGGAGCGGGCGATTCTTTGCATTTATCCTTTTTATATTTTACATTTGCCAGTAAAAAAGAAATCATGGCAGATAATTATATAGAAAGACAGCAGGAACAATATGAAGCCAGAAAAGCTGCTTGGAAACAAGCACAGAAGTATGGTAAAAAGAAAACCGGAACAACGCATCAGGTGAGAACGGGACAAGCAGACAAGATACCTTCTGATGCAAACAGACGGAAAAGAAGAGTTTTCGTAACAGGCGGAGCGGAAGGAATAGGCAAAGCAATCGTAGAAGCATTTTCTCAAGCGGATTGCCTAGTCGCTTTCTGTGATACGAATGATGCATCCGGTCAACAAACTGCAAAAGAAACAGGAAGCATATTCCACAAGGTTGATGTAAGCAATAAAGAGTCGTTGGAGAATTGTGTCCTGCAAATTCTGAAGGAATGGGGCGATCTTGATATCATTATTAATAATGTAGGCATTAGCAACTTTTCTCCTATCACGGAAACAAGTATAGAGGATTTCGACAAGATTCTCTCTGTCAACCTGCGTCCTGTATTTATCACTTCACGATTACTTGCCATTCATCGTAAAGCCCTTTCCTTTCCAAATCCTTACGGAAGAATTATCAATATCTGTTCCACCCGTTATCTGATGAGCGAGCCCGGAAGTGAAGGTTATGCCGCCTCAAAAGGTGGTATCTATTCTTTAACCCATGCATTAGCCTCATCATTATCCGAATGGCACATTACGGTAAACTCTATTGCACCGGGGTGGATACAGACACATGACTACAACCAGCTCCGCCCGGAAGACCATTCACAACACCCTTCCCGGCGAGTGGGCAAACCGGAAGACATTGCCCGTATGTGCTTATTTCTTTGCGAGGAAAACAATGACTTCATCAACGGAGAGAACATAACCATTGACGGAGGAATGACGAAAAAGATGATTTATGTGAAATAAGTCTATCCTTCTTGGGATGTCACGCCAATGCGATCTAATGCATTTCGAGTAATCTCAATCCCCGTCGCTACAATGGACTCTGCATGATGAAACTCCAACATATCATAAGCATTGCCGGACATCCGTATTAATATGTCCGGCTGACAGCGTTCTATCTGATAACGAGTAATTTGTTGCATCATCATTCTTGAAGATTCTGTCAACAGATTATAAGGACTCATCTTCTTTCTCTTTCCGCAATCAACCGGTGCATTCACATCGACTGCTATCAAAATATCTCCTTCGGTGCGATGTACATGATTGAGCGGGAGGGGATTCAAGATCCCCCCGTCAATCAATACCATGCCGTCTTTTCGCAAAGGGCGGAAAAGCATTGGTATGGAAATGGATGCGCGGATAGCCTCATGTAAGCTGCCACTATCGAACCTCACCTCCTGATCACAAACAATATTGGTGGCCATGGCAACATAAGGAATCGGTAAGTCCTCGATGTTCATATCGGGGATTATCTCCTTTAACTCTTTGATGAAGCGATCTCCTTTCACCAGTCCGTCCCGACTTAATGTGAGGTCTGCCAGTTCCCACATCTTACGCTTATCCCAGCTATACAGCCATTCTTTGCATTCTTCCGGTTTTCCCGAAGCATACATCGCTCCCACCATTGCTCCCATTGAACTTCCGGCAATAGAAGTTATTTCATAATTGTGACGTAACAATTCTTCTATGACTCCAATATGTGCAATACCACGCGCACCACCCATAGAAAGGACTAATGCTACTTTCTGTTTTCCCATAATAAATCCATTTTCTACAAAGGAAACAAATTCCGGAGAAAAAAGTCGGTTGGAAACATATAATTATCGCAAATTACTATTCGCCTTGCAGCATTCCACTGTTTACCCCAGGGATTAGGAACTTTTATCCCGGGAATTATCGACAACGAACCGGATAGTGACGCTGTTCCAGCTATATAGAGACACTATACCCGACACATACCGTCACTCTTTTTTATCGGGAACAACAATCAATATAAATGTAATAAAAAATGGGCTGCCGAACCCTGAAAAGTCCGACAGCCCTGTCAACCCAAAAACGATACCTATGAAACACTGTGTGTTACTTTAAATCAAATAATATACGTTGACTATGAACCAGTTCATCATGCGTGATACGGTATTGATTGAATTTCTTTCCGTTCAATAACACCTTGTTAATATATAAAGTTCCCGGTTGAGTACGATTGCTTTCTATCACTAATTCTTTTTCCTTATACCATTTCGGATCTAAACGAATAGTCACTTTATTGAATACAGGAGTCGTTAATGTATATTCCGGCAATCCGGGACAATCGGGATAAAAACCAATCATATTAAAAATAGCCCATGCAGACATTGTCCCTGTATCATCATTACCGGGAATACCATTCGGCTTCGTTGTAAAGTACTTATCCAACAGCCGTTGTGTTTCTTTCTGCGTGCGCCATTCCTCTCCTCTAAAATAAGAGAATAAATGAGCATAGGCAATATCCGGTTCATTGGCCGGGTCATAAAGACCTTCGTCAAAAACCATTTGCAGTTTTTTGATGAAGGGGTTCTTTCCTCCCATTAACTTGGCAAGTCCATAAACATCATGTGGCACATAGAATGAATAATTCCATGCACTACCTTCATGGAAACCGGGATTCGGTTCAAAATTCTCTCCTTGTCTGGGATTAAACGGACTGTAAAAAGTGCCGTCAGGAAGAATCGGACGGAAAGTACCGAACTCTTTGCTATAATAATGCTTATAACCTAAAGAACGTTTATAAAACATTTCCGCATCCTTTTTCTTTCCCAAAGCTTCCGCAAAGCGGGACAACGCAAAATCTGCAATATAATATTCCAATGCATGAGATACCGAGTTATCATACTGCTCACGAAGCGGTACATAGCCTTTGGACATATAATCATCATTATCCGGACGCATCAGATTCTTTGCTCCCGGCAATGTAGCCGACTTATACATCGCTTCATAAGCCAAATCAACGTCAAAATCACGTAATCCTTTCATCCATGTATCTACGATAACCGGAATACTCGGATCACCTTCCATAGTCAATGTCTCTCTTCCATACAATTCCCATTTGGGCAGCCACCCATGTTCCCGATACATATCAAGCATAGTACGTACCATTTCCATTTGGCGTTCCGGATAGACCAATGTCAGCAACTGATGAACATTGCGATAGGTATCCCAGAGAGAAAACACTGTATAGCGGTCTCCCTTTGTCGTCATAATCTTATCACTCTCCATTGCCGGATATTCTCCGTTGACATCCTGTAATATATTCGGATGAATCAGCAAATGATATAGTGCCGTATAGAAAACAGTCTTCTGAGCATCAGTACCTCCTTCTACAGTAATTCTCGACAAATCGTCATTCCATTTTGCACGAGCCTCTGCATGAATCTGTTCAAAGTTCCTACCCTCCTGTTCACGATCCAGATTCAGCCGGGCATTCTCTATACTGACAAACGAAACGCCCATTTGCACTTCTACCTGTTCGCCTTCCTCCGTATCGAACGAAAAATAAGTACCAACATCATCTCCTGCTATCTCTTTTCCATAGCGGGTATAAAGTTTATATTTTCCCTGGTCCGGATCCCATTCTGCCTCTACACCAGTCATAGGTCTCTGTTTCTTCCAATACCCTGTTGCTACAGGTGTTTTCTTTACCCGCATCACAAAATAAATAGGAAATACAGCTTGAGGATTATAACAGAATGTACCAAGCAGCTTCATTCCCTCAACTTCGCAATCGCTTACACGGCGAAGCATAGCACCACTTTCATTTGTCAGTCCCTCTCCCAGATTTAGTAGTATATGGCTCTTACCTTTAGGGAAAGTAAAACGGGCGATACTTGTACGTGGAGTAGCCGAAACCTCTGTTTTTACATTATACTTTGTCAGATAGTTGGAATAATAACCGGGTGAAGCCTGTTCATCCTTATACTTACTTCCATACTCCTTATAGTCTACATTCAACTCTCCGGTAGTAGGCATCAGCAACAAAGAACCTAATTCAGGACATCCGACTCCACTTAAATTAACATGAGCATATCCGGTAAAGAAGCAGTTGGTATGCTCATAAGGTGTGGACCACCAGCGGGCATCTTTATCGTATTTATTTTCTGAAGATCCCATTACATTGAAAGGAACCACAGACATCATCCCGTTCGGGCAAATTGCTCCCGGATTGGTAGTGCCAAAATTTGTTGTCCCGATAAAAGGATCAACATAATCTATCAAAAGACTTTTCTTCTCAGCAGGGGAGCTTCCTCCCTCTCCCCCATAAACGGGAAGAAGGATGAAAGCTAATGTGTAAGTTAATAGAATACGTTTCATATCTTATTAAATGATACTTGTCCGTTTAGTAAAATCAATAATCTCCTGAATATATCCGAAAGCCATACCCACAACGGTATCTGCCGCACCATAATAAACGGCTACACGTTCACCGTCCTGTAAAGCTGCACAAGGAAATACCACATTAGGGACATCCCCTTGAAGTTCATAAGGAGCAGCAGGGCCAAGCAGGTATTCGCGAGTACGATAAAGTACCTTTTCCGGATGATTTTTATCAAGTATGGCAGCCCCCATCGCATAGCGGAAACCATTACAAGTAGTAATAACCCCATGATAAAAGAGTAACCAGCCTTCATCTGTCAGGAAAGGAACAGAACCTGCACCGATCTTTGTGCATTGCCATGCACTTTCAGGGAATGGAGTTACTTTCATTACGCAACGATGCTCTCCCCAATATTTCATATCCGGACTGAAACTGATATATATATCACCAAACGGAGTATGACCGTTATCACTAGGACGACTCAACATTGCATATTTGCCGCCTATCTTTTGCGGAAAAAGAACGCCATTACGATTGAAAGGTAAGAAAGCATTCTCACATTGAAAAAACTCTTCAAAATCAAAAGTATAAGCGATACCGATTGTAGGACCATGGTAACCGTTGCACCAAGTTATCCAATAACGGTCTTCAATCCATGTGACACGAGGGTCATATTTATACTCCGATTCAATCATTTCTGTATTACCGGCCTTGAATTTTATAGGTTCATGGCTGATATCCCAATGAATACCGTCTTTGCTGAATCCTGTAAAGATATTCATCTGCACAGCTTTATTATCACAACGGAATACCCCTGCAAATCCCTCCTTAAAAGGTACGACCGCACTGTTGAAAATACTGTTAGATGAGGGAATATGATAACGTCCTATAACCGGATTTTGTGAATAGCGCCACATAACGTCTGTACATCCGGACGGACGGTCTTCCCAAGGCATTTGAATCTTACTCATAATCATTAAATTTTTATGTTATTTATTTTTTTGAATCATCATAAGTGAATGGTATAAAATAGGTAATCAGAAAAGCCGGAATTGTAGCAATCAAAACATAGATGAAGAAATTCCGATATCCTAATAAATCACTGAAATAGCCACTAACCATGCCTGGAAGCATTACTCCCAAGTTCATAATTCCGGATGCAAATGCATAATGCGACATTTGATGTTTCCCCGGAGCTATCTGTTGCATCATAAACAGTGTCAAACCGACAAAGCCAAAACCATAACCAAAATATTCCATAGTAATACAGGTTCCTATCAGATAAACATTGGTTGGTTGAGTTACAGCCAGAAAAGTATAGGCCAAAAACGGAAGATTAAAAATACAACAAAGTGTAAAAAGTGTCCGTTTTAACCCGAACTTAGAGACATAGATACCTGCCAGCAAAGAGCCTAGCACAAAAGCTGCCGAACCAAAAACTCCATTTAACGTACCTATCTCTTTTAAAGACAATCCCAATCCGCCAACTTCTCTTGAAGCACGTAAGAAAAGTGGAGCTATCTTCATAATAAATCCTTCCGCCAAACGATATAATATAATAAAGCAGATATAGTAAAAAATATGCTTTTTAGTAAAGAAATTAGCAATTACCGCTACTAACTCCCGCCCTACCTCTGAGGTCGTTTTTTTTGTTGTAGACGGTATCTGATTAGACGGCAACATCCTTATATGATAGAGACCTATTAATACCATTATTGCCGCAATCACAGCAAAAATAATCATCCATGCATAAGAATATGCTCCTTTATTTGCTTCTAAAGAAGCCCCTTCTATTGCCCCAAAGTATTCTGCCAGTGCTCCCGCCATAGCAACTAATCCTCCGTTAGCTACCAACTTAGCAACATTATAAAATGCACCTTGCACTCCAATATATTTTGCCTGTTCTTCTTTATTCAGTTCAGCCATATATACACCGTCACAAGCTATGTCATGGGTAGCCCCACTAAAAGCAATAACAGCCATTGTAGAAATGCTAATAGCAAAAAAGTAATCGAAAAATAAAGAAAAAGCCACTATCCCAAATAATATCCCACTCAACAACTCTGTCACTAATACGAAAAACTTTTTCGTCCGATACATCTCAAGAAAAGGACTCCACAGGAATTTCAGTGTCCAAGGCATCATAATAAGAGAAGTCCAGAATGCTATTTGCGTATCTGAAATTCCTAAATCCTTGAACATAAATACAGAAACCAGATTAATAGCAATAAAGGGAAGCCCCATTGCAAAGTAAGCGGTAGGCACCCAGTAAACCGGGTTGATAGTTTTCTGTTGAGAAACTGTTTTATTCTGCTGCATAAATCATAGTATATAGATAAAAAAAAATCTAATCCATTTATATATAATACAACTAAAAGAGGAAAACTACTAACGCCTCTCCTCTATTTTTTATTTTATTATCACTCTGTCTACTAATGATGATATAGTCAACAGCACAAATATACTAAGGAAAAATCTTTTTATCATGTTTTTATTTCGTTTCTTCTACTACTTTCATTATTTTTGTCTTATATAACACCCAATCATTAAATAATGAGTAAACTCTTAGTCTATAAAGCCTCCGCCGGTTCAGGTAAAACATTTACCCTGGCCGTGGAATATATCAAACTATTAATTCTAAACCCGCGAGCCTATCGTCAGATTCTTGCCGTAACCTTCACTAATAAGGCGACAGCAGAAATGAAAGAACGTATTCTTAGTCAGCTGTACGGTATTCAGACAGGAGACAAAGGATCCGAAGCCTATCTCAACCGTATCAAAGAAGAAACGGGAAAAACAGAGCAGGAAATACGGGAAGCAGCAAGCATTGCCCTTGGTTATATGTTACATGACTACAGTCGGTTTCGGGTAGAAACAATAGATTCTTTTTTCCAGTCTGTTATGCGCAATCTGGCTCGCGAACTGGAATTAAGCCCTAACCTGAATATCGAACTGAACAATACGGAAGTGCTTAGTGAAGCGGTAGACAGTATGATTGAGAAATTAAGCCCTACCTCTCCTGTCCTCGCATGGCTACTGGATTATATCAATGAGCGGATTGCAGACGACAAACGTTGGAACGTATCGGACGAAGTCAAGAATTTCGGCCGTAATATATTCGATGAAGGATATATAGAAAAAGGAGAAGGACTCCGTCATCGGCTACGCAATCCGGATACCATTAAAGAATACCGTAAACAGTTGAAAGCACTGGAGACTGAGATTTTGGAACAAATGAAGGGATTCTATGATCAGTTTGAAGGAGAATTAGACGGACATGCGTTAACTGCTGACGATCTGAAAAACGGTTCACGAGGAATCGGAAGTTATTTCCGTAAGCTCAACAACGGTATTTTAGGTAACGATGTTCGCAATGTTACAGTAGAAAAGTGTCTGGAAGATGCCAAAAACTGGGCTACAAAAACGTCTCCACGCTATGCAGACATTATTGCTTTAGCCAATTCCAGCCTTATGCAGATTTTGGAAGATGCAGAAAAGTTACGATCAAAAAATAACCTGTTACTGAATAGTTGCCGACTGTCTTTGCAGCATCTCAACAAAGTACAACTTCTCGCCAATATCGACGAAGAAGTACGCGAGTTAAACCGGGAAAATAATCGGTTCCTACTCTCAGACACCAATGCCCTGCTCCACCAATTAGTAAAAGACGGTGATTCCTCTTTCGTATTCGAAAAGATAGGAACGAACATCCGCAATGTTATGATTGACGAGTTTCAGGATACCAGCCGGATGCAATGGGGTAATTTCAAACTGTTATTGCTCGAAGGATTATCCCAGGGAGCCGACAGCTTGATTGTAGGAGATGTCAAACAGTCAATCTACCGTTGGCGTAATGGCGACTGGGGAATCCTCAACGGGTTAAATGACCATATCGACCACTTCCCGATTCGCGTCAAAACACTGGCAACCAACCGGAGAAGTGAAACGAACATCATCCGGTTTAACAATCATATATTTACGGCCGCTACTGATTATTTGAATGGAGTTTATAAAAAACAGCTCAACAAAGATTGTCAAGATCTGCAAAAGGCATATGCAGACGTCGTACAAGAATCTCCCTTAAACACCCAAAAAGGTTATGTCAAAGCCTCTTTCCTCGAACCGGACGAAGAACATGACTATACCGAACAGACACTTATCAGCCTGGGAGAAGAAGTCGAACATCTGCTCGCTTCCGGTATCCACCTGAACGACATAACTATTTTAGTACGAAAGAATAAAAGTATTCCCCGCATCGCAGATTACTTTGATAAGGAGCTGCATTACAAAATAGTGTCAGACGAAGCCTTCCGTCTTGACGCTTCCCTTGCTATCTGCATGATGCTGGATGCTCTTCGTTACCTCTCGGATGAAAACAACAAGATAGCACGGGCCCAACTTGCCATAGCCTATCAGAATGAGGTCTTACAAAAAGGACTGGATTGGAATACCCTCTTGCTTCTTCCCACCGAAAGCTATCTTCCTACGGCATTTCTTGATAAAATAAAAGAGTTCCGGTTAATGCCTCTCTACGAGTTATTGGAAGAATTATTCAGCTTGTTCGAGATGAATCGCATCAAAGAACAAGATGCTTATTTATTTGCTTTTTTTGATGCAGTAACAAATTATTTGCAAAATAATTCTTCTGAACTCGACGGATTCATTCGCTATTGGGACGAAACTTTGTGTAGCAAAACAATTCCCAGTGGAGAAATCGAAGGGATCCGGATTTTTTCCATACATAAATCAAAGGGATTGGAATTTCATACCGTGCTTCTTCCTTTCTGTGACTGGAAATTAGAGAATGAAACGAATAATCAACTGGTATGGTGTGCTCCTCAAGAAGCGCCATTCAATGCTTTAGATATTCTTCCTATTAATTATTCCACGCAAATGGCAGAATCTATCTACGGAAACGATTATCTGCATGAACGCCTCCAACTTTGGGTGGATAACCTGAACCTGCTCTATGTAGCGTTTACCCGTGCCGGAAAAAATCTAATAATCTGGAGCAGAAAAGGGCAAAAAGGAACAATGTCCGAACTATTAGCAAATACTCTTCCTATGGTTGCCCTCAAAGAAGGAATCGAATGGGAAGAAGATTGTTATGAGCAAGGAGAACTCTGTCCGTCCGAAAAAGAAAAGGTCAAAGCCTCCACTAATAAATTAACCCAAAAAGCAGAAAAATTGCCCATTCAAATGGAGTCCATGCGGCACGACATCGAGTTCCGGCAATCCAATCGTTCTGCGGACTTTATCCAAGGAATCGAAGAAGAAGATTCGGACGACCGTTTCATCAATCGCGGACGTATGTTGCATACTCTGTTTTCTGCCATTGAAACAGCCGATGATATTGATCCGGCTATCGAACGATTAATCTTTGAAGGAGTTATTAGAGACCAGGAAAAAGAAGATACAGTACGTGAAGTTGTACAGAAAGCGTTTTCATCTCCCGAAATACAAGATTGGTATTCCGGAGAATGGACCCTGTTTAATGAATGTGCCATTATATACAAGGAAAAAGGAATATTACAAACTCGTCGCCCGGACCGTGTAATGATGAAAGACGGGCAGGTTGTTGTGGTTGATTTTAAGTTTGGTAAAGAAAATCCTAAATACAATAAACAAGTGAAAGGATATATGCAACTGTTGACGAAAATGGGTTATAAGAATATTACCGGATACCTGTGGTATGTAGATGAAGAAAAAATAGAAAAAGTATAAGACAGAACTCCGATTACAATAATATGAATTAGAAAAACGATTTAATCAATATGCAATCATTTCTCCAATTAGTAGCTCATGACCTATATGCCAAAATAGGAAATGACCTCTCTCGCACAGTACTCATCTTCCCTAACAAACGTGCCAACCTGTTCTTCAATGAATATCTGGCGGGAGAATCCGATCAACCGATATGGTCACCTGCCGCTATGAGTATCAGTGATCTGTTTCAGAAGCTATCTGTACAGAAAACCGGTGATCCGATTCGATTGGTTTGTGAACTCTACAAAGTATTCAAGGAAGAAACAGAAAGTCAGGAGACATTAGATGACTTCTATTTTTGGGGAGAACTGTTAATCAGTGACTTTGATGATGTAGACAAAAATTTGGTGGATGCAGATAAGCTCTTCAGCAATCTGCAAGACTTAAAAAGTCTAATGGATGACTACGAATTTCTAGATAAAGAACAGGAAGAAGCAATTCAACAATTCTTCCGGAATTTCTCCATTGAGCGCCGCACGGAGCTCAAAGAGAAATTCATATCTCTTTGGGATAAGTTAGGCACAATCTATCACCATTACCGGAAAAACTTAACTGAGTTAGGCATTGCTTATGAAGGAATGCTTTATCGCAATGTTATCGAACAACTTAATACAGATCAACTTAAATACGACAAATATATATTTGTCGGCTTCAATGTGTTGAATAAAGTAGAAAAAGAATTCTTCCGAAAACTGCAAAAAGCAGATAAAGCAATATTCTATTGGGATTATGACATCTTCTATACCCAACAAATCAAAAAACATGAGGCCGGAGAATTTATTAACCGCAACCTGAAAGATTTCCCGAACGAACTGCCTGCCAGCTACTTTGACTCCCTAAAGAAACCGAAGAAGATACGTTACATCTCCGCTTCTACTGAGAATGCGCAAGCACGTTTCCTTCCCGAATGGATACGTACTACTTTCTCATCCGATAATGAAAAAGAAAATGCCGTAGTTCTTTGCAATGAAACCTTGTTGCTTCCCGTACTCCATTCTATCCCGGAAGAAGTGAAGAATGTCAATATCACAATGGGATTCCCGTTGGCACAAACTCCGGTTTATAGTTTTATCAATGCGGCTATGGAACTACAAACCAATGGCTACCGTTTTGATACCGGTCGTTTCACCTACGAAACCGTATCAGCTATACTAAAACATCCATATACCCGCCAATTATCGACAAAAGCAGATATAATAGAACGGGAACTTACAAAAACCAATCGTTTCTATCCGCTTCCCTCGGAATTGAAACAAGATGAGTTTCTAGCTAATCTTTTCACTCCCCGTAACGGTATCAAGGAGCTATGTGATTATCTTATCGGACTTATCAAAGATATCTCTACCCTATACCGTAAAGAAGGAGAATACAACGATATATTCAACCAACTATATCGTGAATCTCTTTTTCAGAGCTTTTTGAAAATCAACCGTTTATACAGTTTGATTGAAAGTGGAGAATTAAATATACAGACCCATACACTGAAAAGATTAATCAGTAAAGTACTGACAAGTTCCAACATACCTTTCCACGGAGAACCTGCCATTGGAATGCAAGTTATGGGAGTACTTGAAACACGTAACCTTGACTTCCGTAATCTTGTAATGCTTTCGCTCAATGAAGGACAACTTCCTAAAACCGGTGGAGAATCTTCTTTTATTCCCTATAACCTTCGGAAAGCCTTCGGCATGACGACTATTGAGCACAAAAATGCAGTCTACGCATACTATTTCTATCGCTTGATACAGCGGGCAGAAAATATCACCTTGCTCTACAATACCTCTTCCGATGGCCTGAATCGCGGAGAGGAGTCCCGTTTCATGCTACAATTATTAGTAGAAGGTCCTCATGAGATTACTCGTGAATATTTAGAGTCCGGACAATCTCCCCAAAGTACCCCAAAAATAGAAATACCAAAAACACAGAAAATATTAGAACGATTATACCATATCTATGACGTTACCAATCCTAAGTCCCTCATTCTCTCTCCTTCAGCCCTCAATACATATCTCGACTGCCGTTTGAGATTCTACTTCCGCTATATAGCCGGATTAAAAACACCGGAAGAAGTGAGTGCGGAAATTGACTCCGCGTTATTCGGAACAATCTTTCACCGCTCTGCCGAACTAGCTTATACTGAACTGACATCCAATGGGCAAATGATACAGAAAGAGGATCTTGAACGCTTATTACGTAACGATGTTAAATTACAAGGTTACGTTGATCAGGCTTTCAAAGAAGAATTTTTCAAGGTTAAGCCGGAAGAAAAACCGGAATATAACGGTGTACAACTCATTAATTCCAAAGTAATCACCTCCTATCTGCGACAACTATTACGCAATGACCTCCAATATGCCCCTTTCGAAATGGTTGCTATGGAACAAGCTGTTTCCGAAAAGATAACTATTCAAACTGACCTAGGTCCCTTCACAGTTCGCTTGGGCGGAACCATAGACCGCATGGATGCCAAAGAAAGCACATTACGGATTGTTGACTATAAAACCGGAGGAAACCCCAAGATACCGGCTAATATCGAACAATTATTCACCCCTTCGGAAACACGTCCGAACTATATCTTCCAAACTTTCCTGTATGCCTCCATTATGTGCCGGCAACAAACATTGAAAGTGGCTCCTGCCCTGCTCTATATTCACCGGGCAGCTTCCGATAGTTACTCACCTGTTATAGAAATGGGAGAACCCCGCCAGCCAAAGATACCGGTCAATAACTTCACCTTTTTCGAAGACGAGTTCCGCAAGCGATTACAAACATTATTAGAAGAGATTTTCAGTGAAAACGAACCTTTCACTCAAACAGAAGATATTAAAAAGTGTAGTTACTGCGATTTCAAAGCAATCTGCAAACGATGAGCATAAATATGATAATGATTGAATAAAAAATGAACGGTGAATGCTGCATACAAGCACAAAACATTCACCGTTCATGATTTATAAATTACCGTTTCATATTCTATTTTTCCAGTAATGGAATTGAGAAACTAAATGTAGATCCCTCTCCCTTCTTTGAAGTAAACCAGAGTTTACCACCATTCTTGATAACAAAGTCCTTACACAACAACAATCCGAGTCCTGAACCTTCTTCGTTATTTGTACCGAAGGTACTAAAGTGCGTATCCGTATGAAGCAACTTCCTCTGATTTTCTTCATCAATGCCGCATCCGCTATCTTTCACACTAACGATTGCCATACCGTCTTCCTCAGCCAACGATACCACCACTTCCGCCCCCTCATTGCTAAACTTGATAGCATTACTAATCAGGTTACGGATTACCGTTTTAACCATATCAATATCAGCACGAACAGCTACATCTGCAACAGGTACATCCTGCACAATCTTAATATTCTTCAAGCCGGCTACCATTGTAAAGATCTCACTTACCCCCTCTACAACTTCTACCATATTGATATCCTGATAAACCACCTTCAATTTGCCAATCTGGCTTTTCGTCCATTTCAGCAGATTATCAAGTAATGAAAATACATCTTCAGTAGTTTGATTCGCCATTGTAAGCAACTCATACATCTCCTCGCCGATTGTTTCGCTCGGCAGGTTCAGAATCAACATATTCAGTACCATTTTGATAGACCCCATTGGCGAACGTAGGTCATGCGCAATCACAGAATAGAGTTTATCACGTCCCATAATTGTCTTACGTAATTCCTCTGTTTGTGCAACAATAATTCGTTTAGCCGCCACTAGAGAAATCTGATGTGTTACACGAATTATCAATTCTTCCTTGTTGAAAGGTTTCGAAATAGAATCATTACCTCCTACTTGGAATCCTTTTACGATGTCCGCCGTACTATTCAGCGCAGTCAGAAAAATAATAGGAATTTCAGACATTTCCGGATCTGCCTTCATCTGTTGAGCCACTTCAAATCCACTGATATCCGGCATCATTACATCCAGCAACACCAAATCCGGTTTTTCCTTCTTCACCTGTTCCAATGCTTGCGTGCCGTTACCGGCAGTTACAATATTGAATTTCTCATTAGTCAAAAGGACCTTCAACAAAAGGACATTTGATATTACATCGTCCACAATAAGGACTTTATATTCAGAAGGATTTATTTCCATATTCATAATTATCTTATTTTATGCATCAGACAGTTTTAAAATATTCAATCATACGCTTCAGCCCGTCTTCCAATTCAATAGTAGGCTGCCAGCTGAGTTTTTCTTTTGCCAGTGTGATATCCGGCTGACGTTGTTTCGGGTCATCATCCGGCAACTGCTTAAATACAATTCTCGAAGAAGAACTGGTCATACGAATTATTCTCTCTGCCAATTCCAATACGGGAAACTCATTTGGATTTCCAAGATTCACAGGTCCCGTAAATTCATCTTCCGTATTCATCATTCGTATCATCCCTTCAACCAAATCATCAATATATTGGAAACTACGTGTCTGTTTCCCGTCTCCATAAATAGTAATATCTTCATTATGTAGCGCTTGTAAAATGAAATTAGAAACGACTCGTCCGTCATTCGGCAACATCCGTGGACCATACGTATTGAATATACGAATAATCTTCACACGCACATTATTCTGACGATGATAATCCATAAACAAAGTTTCCGCACAGCGTTTTCCTTCATCATAACATGATCTGTATCCTACCGGATTCACGTTTCCCCAATAACTTTCCGGTTGCGGGTGAACAATTGGGTCTCCATATACCTCACTGGTAGAAGCCTGCAATATTTTAGCATCCAATCTCATTGCCAGTCCCAACATATTAATTGCTCCCATTACAGATGTTTTGGCAGTCTGAATCGGGTCATGTTGATAATGGATAGGAGATGCCGGACAAGCCAAATTATAAATCTCATCGACTTCAGCAGAATAAGGGTAAGTGACATCGTGTCGTACCACCTCAAAATGATGATTATCCATCAAATGCATGATGTTATCTTTTGATCCTGTAAAAAAATTATCAAGGCATATCACGTCATGACCTTCGTTTATAAGCCGGGTACAGAGATGAGAGCCAATGAATCCGGCTCCGCCACTAACCAATATTCTTTTCATTATATATTTTTCTATTGTTTACTAAAGAGACACCGTCTCTCCGTTTTGTTTATGGACACAAATGTAACCGATTTGCTCAAAATATACAATTTTAAAGAAGGATATTTTTGAAAAAAGATTAATTAAATAGTTTCACTTTCCGAAACAACTCATCACTGAGAAATGTTTATAATACTAAAGAACAACTTATTCAAACTGTTATGATAACAAATGACCCGAATACAAACCTGATAGAAGCGATGAAAGAAAAGCTTCCACTCAAAGGAAAACTGGCAGATATGTTAATGGATACTCTCTATATAGGCAAAGAAGCCGTATATAGAAGGTTACGTGGTGAGGTTCCTTTCACTTTACAAGAAGCGGCTCTCGTTTCGAGAAAGTTAGGGAAATGAAGCCAAAGAAGATATCAAGTAAGAATTATTCCTCCTGACAAACGAACTGGAAGATCCTGACACTAAAGGTAAAACAGAGAATGGTAACACACTGTTCGTATCTATGTGTCGTATATCAATTTTGAAGTGACGTACAGTTATGTAATTTCCTTCCATTTTACTGTCGCTTCCTCACTATCCGCTACATAGTTTTCTGTCAAAGGTACCAGATTAGGAATATTACTAAATGTAATCCCTTCAAAAACTTCGTCAAAATTATCTTTTGCTTCCAATAACACCTCTACTCGCACAGCCAGCCTGTCAAAAGCCAGTTGTAGAACAGTAATCCTGGTATTATCACTTATAATCATCCGAGCTTCCATAGTCCGTTGATTTCATTTCTGTTACAGATAATCCGAGTCTGAAAACAAGACTATTAATGTAAACTACAAATCAGGGGATTACGAAATATAAAATAAAGAGATAGGAAAATACTAATAGATTTTCATATCATTTAGATACAATCCAGGCATAAATCAGACAAGAGAAACGACTATTTTACACAATAAAAAAGCCGAAAACTTATATAATCTATGCCTAAATGGTAGAATGTTCAATTTTTGTATATAAATAGCTATCAGATTATAACGTTTTTCGTTCCGTTTCTGTGGGTGCTACTTCATCCGGAATACTAAATTCACGATTAGCAAACAAATCAGCAAGTCCTGAAATTTGCTTCAGGCGCAATAATTCATCACGATCCATACCGATATTCTTCATAATCCATTGATCGGACATACCTGCTTTGTCAAGTTCCGCAACGATGTTACACATCAATTCTATATTATGCATCCCACGAGCGCGGTTGTGACGTATAGTAGAACTCATCCGGTTCGACAAATCCTTGTCAATCACCACAATCGGAAGCAGCCCGTTTTCACGTTTATAAATTCGCTGCGAAGTCTTCAATACCGTATAGCGATGATAACCATCCACTAGAATATAACGGTCTTCCTCTTTATTATAATAACATACACATGGCATTGTAAAGCCATCTTCCCAGATAGAAAGTTCAAGTAATTTCATTTCGGGCGGTGCAACGACGTTCGGATTATAATCGTTTGCATATACTTTTTCTACGGGCACCGCTTTTACCTCGTAGACAGGACTTTTATCTACACTCATGATACTATAATTCTATATTGTTCCATTATTTGACTTCTCTTACTCATTTCTTCCTTTGTCGGTGAAAATCCCATATACTTGCATGCATGATCATTTTTGAGGATGCAAATACACATCCGTTTATACGTAGGTATTTCTTTAAACTCCGGAATATCTATATCATCCTGATATTCCATACGTACCGGCTTCTTTAGTGTTTTGTAATTACTGTTATCCATGACAATTATCGGTATTTTGGCATCAATTAACTTCCGGATAGTAGCGTCACTCAGGCAACCGCCTTTTGTCCGCCAAAAATTTACACTTACCGACAGTTTCCGGAGATAATTCTTCCGTGCCCGTTCCGGCAAAGTAGACAACAGGAAATACATAAACTCACGCCATGTATACCCTTCTGGCAGCTTCACTGACTGCCACCCCATTGCGTGGGTACCACCATACATACCTGTAAAGTTAACTCCGTTCACTCGTCCTACCATCTTGCCCCACGTATTGGGATCAAGTACCCGATAGAGCTGAAGACTCTCTTGTGCTTCATTGATAAAAGGACTTGCTACACGCTGACGCTCCAGATTGACTCCCGCCCGATAATAAAGGTCATATAGCACATTATAATCCCACTGGAATTTTCCGTTAGCCGTCCATACATCCGTTGTTTTCCAGTCATAGATAGGATAAGCATTATAAATGTCATTTCCCACTTTCGAAGTCCATTTATACTTGTGGTACATCTGAAATTTACGACTCATATAAATACATCTCCAACGATTGAAACTCTCCTGCGTACGAATACCGATCAGGCAACAAGTACGCACAGCATCATTCTTATTATGTATCCATTGCGCAAAACGCATCTGAAATTCATAATCCCACATCGTTGTATTATAAAACGGAAAGTCGTCTTTAGTCATTGCCTTTTTAGGCATGGGACGAACCCATATATTCTTTTTACTATCTTCCCAAGGACGCCAAAAAGACTGATACATAGAAGTGCAGGTAGCTACACGAAAAGGAATACATACCCGGTATACATCCAGAATATCCTTATTAGCTTCCAGTATCCGGTCCACATAGTCAATGGTCATTTTATACTGGATTTCATAATCCATGTGAAAAACTCCAAGACGTATCTTTAGATTATTTTTCCGGATGTAGTCAATACACATATTCAGCAACACCCCACTATCTTTACCTCCGGAAAATGATACATAGATATTATCAAATTCATTAAATATAACTTTCAGTCGCTCTTGTGCTAGTTCATATACATTCTTTGTGCCCGCTATCTTCTTTTTGCCCATAAATCATCTATACATTTTAACATACCGTGTCCACTTTTTATCCATGGATACAAATTCAAATTTCTCAAAGATTTCTTTGTCTTGTATCAGCGTGACAGAGTTAAGTAACCAAGTCTCAGATCCGAATTCAGCAATAACAGCCGGTAACAACAACGACAAAAGCTCCTCCCGTTCTGTCCCCTCTGCCTTCACATAATAATTATTGATTACAGCTTTCTTCCGACCTTTTTGCTCCACCGGAACGAAACCCAACACTTCCTTATCTTCAATTGCAATAAACCAGACATACTCCTCACCCGTCTTAAAAGGGTAATTATTGTTGGCGCGTATTACTTCAGGATCCATAACCAACGGTGCCAAAAGCCGATATAAGTGTTTGTCTTTTCCTTTTAATTGTATTATCTGCATCATATCATTCAAAAATGGACACACAAAAATAAGGAAAAAATATCAATTTAGTCATTTCTGTTCCTAAAACATTTGTTTTTCATGTTATTATCTTTATATTTCGATATTTTTGAAATCATGAGTTCACCATCCCCCTTTCACGTTTAAAATAAGTCAGCACGGTGGCATAGCTAAGATATTCCCGTCCGGGAACATGTGACCGGCTTCGGAATTGATAACGAGCAAATATAACTTCACATACCAACTTATATTTAAAAAACAGCTTTAACCTATGCTGCAAATAATCAAATTCACGACAAAGAGATGCAAAGACATTACTTATTTCGGCATTAGGAATCACCCGTGGTTCACGTTTCGATTTCTCTATATGCTCTATTTCATGAAGGACATATTCCAATTGTTCTACTTCTTCTTCTGTTTTCCGCATTGTACATTTCATTTGTTCCAGTTTCTCCTTTTGATGAATGCACTGTTCCCGTTTGCGCTGTAAACGTTCTTCTATTACTTTTTTTCCTTGTGATATCATAAAATTTAATTATATACTATTAGTAATACATTGCCGTCAATTAGCGGCTAAAAAAAGCCTTTATAAAATCTAATTTCATTTGCAAAGATAGAGAAGATTGTTTAAATAATTAGATTTTTAATTAAAAATATTATTAATAATAGCACTTTTAAATTACCAGTACATCAAAAAAAAGCTTTTTCAGGCAAATTGACAAATTATACCTTTGCCGAAAATTAAATATAGCGAACAATGAAAGTCGAGGATGAAGATATAATGTATTTTAATACATTCTTTTTTTATTATATATATTAGTGGGCCAAAGAGAGGTCGAAGCATAAAATACCATATACTCCCCCTATCTTCTACCACGACGTTTGAGAGTAATCAAAAAAGGTCGCTCAAGGAGGTCCTAAAATGTACCTCCCAAGACGACTGAAATATTTTATATGTATTAAATAAGTAAACTTATGATTAAATCAACAGCAGAAATGCTAAAGAAGGGATATCTCCTTTTCCCTAAAGTATTGTTTGAGGAGCAAATGAAAAAGACAAAAGGTGCGACAGGATACTTCGACGCCTTCATCCTCGTGCTAACTCACGTCAATTACAGCACAACAGAATGTACTGTGAAACATTACACTTTTGAATGTCGGCGGGGCGAATCGGTTATATCCATTGCTCATTGGGCGAAATTATTTGGTTGGAAACGTAGCCGGACACGATATTTCTTCAATAAAATGTATGAAGAAGGGATTATAGAAAGAGTTATTAATCCGTATATCACTCACATACGTATCCCCAGTTATGATCTGCTTGTAGGACAGAAACGTCGCGAGAATGCCCACGAAGAAGCAAATGGAGTTACTTTCGAAGTATTCTGGGCTAAATATCATGAAGTAACTCAAAAGCCGAAAACCAATATCGGCCGGGCACGCCGGGAATGGAAGAAATTGTCTCCCCACGAACGCAGCCTGAGCTTGAAGAATATTGATGAATATTATGACAATCTGACAGATACAAAGTACTGTATGCAGGCTAGTACATATCTATCCGACAAAGCATTCCTGAATGAATATGATTATTAGTAAAGAAAATGAGTGAAATTATAAATCCACAGGATGCCGAACTTGAGGAAATCATACTTGGCAGTTGCCTGATTGAAAGCAAAGCAATCACATTGATTGCAGATATACTACGACCGGAAGCTTTTTATAATGAAAAAAATCTGGAGATTTACGCTACGTTACAAAGTATGTATCGCAACGGACAGAAAATAGATATCATAACAGTCAAAGAAGAACTTGCCCGACGCGGCAAACTTGAATTCATCGGAGGACCTTACACGCTGGCACACATCAGCGGGCGTGTAGCTTCCAGTGCTCACCTCGAATATCATGCACGGATTCTTAAACAGAAATATATCCGTCGTGAAACGATTCTGGGATTCCACAAGCTTCTGGCGTTGGCTGCCGACGAAACCACCGATATAGACGATACATTGGCAGACGCTCATACCCTCCTTGACCGACTGGAAAATGAATGTGGAACTACCGAACATCTACGCTCCATGTTACAACTGATGGATGATACGATTAAACAAATAGAAGCGCGCATCAGCTCCAACAAGAATGGTATAACGGGGCTTCCTACCGGATTCTCCGATCTTGATCGCCTGACATGCGGCTGGCAACCAGGTGACGAGGTAGTCATTGCTGCCCGTCCTGCAGTAGGTAAAACGTCATTCGCCCTGCACCTGGCGCGTGCCGCTGCTTCTGCCGGTTATCACATAGCTATATTCAGTCTCGAGATGCTAGGAGAACGTTTGGGTGACCGCTGGTTACTGGCTGCTACCACCAATGTCAACCCCGACAATGTACGCAGCGGCCAACTTACACCCAGTGAACAGAGGCAACTGCACGAAGCAGCAGCTGAGTTGTCCCGTCTACCTATTCACATTGATGATAACCCGTCAGTGAGTATGGATTACGTTCGTTCTTCCGCCAAACTGCTACAAAGCAAAGGTGAATGCGACGGTGTCATCATTGACTACCTGCAATTATGTGACATGAAAAGTGATCGGAACAACCGCAACCGCGAGCAGGAAGTAGCCCAAGCCAGCCGTAAAGCCAAAATGCTGGCAAAAGAACTAAATATTCCCGTCATACTACTCAGCCAATTAAACCGTAATGTAGAAGGGCGTCCTGACAGTCGTCCTAGTTTGAGCGACCTGCGGGAAAGCGGAGCTATCGAACAAGACGCTGATCTGGTATTGATGCTTTCACGCCCTGCTCTTTCCGGACGTGACACAGACCGTAAAAGTACGTATCCAACTGAAGGACTGGGAGTGATAGATATTGTCAAACACCGCAACGGTACGACAAAAGAACTTTATTTCAGACATGACCCGAGTATGACAAAACTGGAGGACTACGTGCCCGGCATAGCCTGGATGAAAAAGAATACGACTGCCTGACCTGTTTCAACCGACCGTTTGACTTATATAAATCGAGCGGTCAATTCAACGTAAACGACTGTATGTTTACACTAAAACGACCGCTCCTTATTAAGAAAAGAAGCGGTCGTTTTCATTTAAAAGAGCAGTCATTTTACATCCGCATGTTCATGCATGAAAACGTATCCGTCCGGTTCCCCCAAATAACGTACGATAAGCCTGACTTCCCGCGCACTGAACATTTTCATTTTCGGATGAAAATCTCCTGCCATAAGTTCCTCCATTAAGGGCATACAATTACGCATCCAACGACGGAGCTTTGCTACAGATACGGGATTACTCAAATTCGGGAAATACATTCTCGCCAACTCAATCTTATCATAGCATCTCACATAAAATTTTACTTCTTCCATTTTATCCTACTTATTCTGTTATTAATGATATAAAGATAGTGTTTTTTACATACCTCAGCAAGTATTTAGTCAAATAAAATAACCGCCGTTCAATAACGTTCACTGACGTTCATCACCCATTCTCAATATGGTATCTTTGCGGTGTAATCGATTACAGAGATATGATTTAAGAATTAAGAATCAATTAAAAAAGAAAGATTTATGGCACAGAAGTATGTCGTGGTAGAACGTAAAAATCCGTTAAAGCCACAAGAGCCGGCCAAGTTTTATGCAATGGCTCGTAGCAATCGCAGAGTGGATACAGACGAAGTTATCAGTCGTGTATCAGAGCGTTCCTCTTATTCTATCGGTGAGTTGAAAGGATGTATTACTGAGTTTCTGTTGGAAATGAAGAATCAGTTGTCATTGGGTAATATCGTCCTGCTTGGCGATATGGGGAGTTTCCGTGTAACGATTGTTACTGGTAATGCCAGCGAAACGGCAGAGAAATTCAAGGCGGCCACCTGTATCAAAATTTCCCGTGTCCGTTTTCATCCGGGAAGCATGCTTCTGGACATGTGTAAGGCAATGAAATATACACAAGTAAAGAAAGGTGAAGGAAGTGAAGGTGACGACGTTGTAGTACCTGATCCGGATGAAGACAAAGGACAAACACCGGACCCGAGCATATAAAATAACACGATATTTATGCTTCACAGAGTTGCCGGTTTAATGCTGGCAACTCACAAGTCAACTCTATTTTTATAATCTCATTTTTATTTTCAATTATTTAAAATCAAAAGTCATGAAAAAATCAGTTTGGAAACAAATTTTACAAATCTTTATCACGGTAGCCACTTCAATCATCTCTGCCTTGGGGGTAACCTCTTGTGTAGCCCATATCTAAACGAACGAATAAGATGAAAGAGTTAAAAGAATTTTCTTCAGAAGAAGAATATGTGCCACGAAGCATTCAATATATTGTAGTACATTGCAGCGCTACGCGTGCCAACATCCCCTTTACAGAAGAACAATTACTCAAATGCCATTTGCAACGTGGTTTCAAATACATCGGATATCATTTTTATATCACCAGGGACGGAGAACTTCATCACTGCCGTCCGGTATCAGAGCCGGGTGCGCATGTGCGAGGCTTTAACCGGCACAGCATAGGCATTTGCTATGAAGGCGGACTGGATGAAAATGGATACCCGGCAGACACTAGGACCCAGGCGCAGCGTTTTACACTACTCGATCTGTTAACTATACTCAGGCATCAGTATCCGAAAGCACAAATCCTGGGGCATTATCAACTTAGTGCTTCGATTCATAAAGCCTGTCCTTGTTTTGACTGTCGAAAAGAATATGCAGAATTATAAAAAATATCAACGATCTTCACAGACAGTCGATATAGTGGAAAATTTGCATCAGTCATTATCCTGATGCGAGGGTGTGGTCAAGAAATATATCACTATATAGTTTCCTAACCAGCATAGCTTCAAATATCTAAACAGCTACGGGAAATAGTACTTCACTGCCTCCCATAGCTGTTTTATCTTTATTTTTCCTGCCCATAACCATAGCCATACCCATACCGTTTGCCATAGCCGTAATGTTTGCTATACTTACCATAGCCATAATAATAGCCATATTTTCTTTTCTTCAGGTCTACTCCATTAATAATAGTACAAAGATTAGGCAACTTCTGTTCATGAGACAACTCATTGATCAATGTATATTCCGCTTTATGAGTATAGTCGGCACGACATACGTATACCGACAAATCAGCCACACGCCCTATCAATAAAGTATCGGTAACCATACCGACAGGAGCTGTATCCAGAATTACATAATCAAAATTGTTCTTGAGCATATCAATAGCTTTATCCAAGCCATCACGAGCCAACAATTCCGTCGGATTAGGAGGAACGGTTCCGCCCGGAAGAATAAACAGGTTCTTATTCACATCGGACGGTTGCACAAGACTCATCAGATCCATTTCCGGATTGGACAGATATTGAGTTATACCTTTCTCCTTGCTCGAAAGACTAAAAACCTTGTTCAATCCCGGCTTACGGATATCAAGACCTACAATCACAACTTTCTTCCCCAAAAGAGACAGGCTGATAGCCAGATTAGCCGAAGTGAAAGATTTACCTTCACCGCTGACCGTTGAAGTCACAAGGATTACTTTCCTGTCATTCTGAAGCATAAACTGGATATTCGTCCGGATGTTACGGAAAGTTTCGCTCATCAGGTTATTCTGGTTCTCGAATACGGCGATAGAACCGTCTTTGGCGTTCTTCTCATTAGTCAATGGGATATCACCCACAATCGGAACACTCGTCAGTTTCTCCACATCCGCATGGCCTTCGACCCTGAACTTCGTCAGGTCAATCAGGAAGATAACGGCAACAGGGATCACAAATCCCAAGACCAATGCAACCAAATAAATAATACCGCGCTTGGGAAATACCGGAATATCATCAGCGATTGCTTCATCTATTATCTTCGCATTATTGGCAGTGGCAGCCAGCATGATGGCATTCTCTTCACGCTTCTGCAACAACATCAAGTACAATCCGGCCTTTATTTCCTGCTGACGGGCGATACTCACATACCGGCGTTCCTGACCGGGAGCGTCACTGATACGACGCATATAGCGTTTGGCTTCGCGGTCCAGATCAGCTTTGGTTATAAACAGTCCTTGGAGCGTGCCTTCAATGGTAGCCTGCACATTCGCCTTCGTCGCACGGATACTGGTATCCAAATTGACGATAGCCGGATTGCTCTCCGTAGAAGTGCGGAGCAGACGCTTACGTTCAATGAGCATCTCATTATAACGGTCGATCTGCGTGGCAAGGGCCGCGTCCTTCAAGCCGACATTGCTCGGTAACACTTCATATTCACTATGACTTAAATACCTCTTCAAATCCTCCACCAGGCTGATCTGAGTCCGGTTTTCCACCTGCTTCTTCTCATATTCGGCATTACCGGATAAAGCGATTTGCGCGTCACTGCTCAAATCCGTTATTCCCGCATCACGCTTGAAAGTTTCCAGGTCAGCTTCCGTGCTCCCCAGTTCCTTTGAGATAATGCCAATGCGTTCATCGATAAACTCCGCCGTTTTCTGCGCAATCTCATTCTTGTCATTATTCGTGTTGCGATTATACATCTCCAGCAACTGATTGATAAAATCCTGTCCGCGACGTAAGCTAGAATTCTTCAAGGAAACCGTTACTACAGAAGTCGTTTGCGAGGTAGGCACGATAACTAAATTTCCACAATATCCTCTTGCCACATTCATGGGACAGCTAATGGTAGCTGTGATATGCCGTGCGCCCTGAACTGAAGAAGCCCCCTCCACAGGGATAGAATCAGTAGCCTGAAAGAAAGAAATCGTTCCCCGGTCAGTAGGAAGAATGGCAGGCAACTTTTCGAAATGTTTCTGAATTTCCCTATCATCCATTTTCACGTTCACATCCAAACTGCCCTGTGGCTGTACCACCATTTCAACAACAATGTCTTTTTTCAGCTTTTCCGCTTCTTGCGGAGTCATGTTTACCTGCACCGGAGAAGTCTTGTACAACTCTTTCGAAGGGATGAGATCTTCATCCTTATAAGTCACATAGAGATTCAGATAATTGACAACTTCTTTTACAAGCGTCTTGGAACGCAGCACCTCTATTTCGTTATCTATACTTTGCGAAGAAGTGATTAATCCGCTAAGGCCCAGTTCATCCAAACCGCCCACATTATTTGAGGCTCCTCCTTTCTTATCATCCTTTATCAGAACCGTAGCCGAAATGTTATATACAGGAGTAGCAATATACAAATAAACATAGGCGGCAATCAAACAAGCCACCACCGTTCCTACGAACCAAGGCCAGTGGATCAGGCATTTGAAAAGCAGTTCCTTAATATCTATTTCCATATCCTCCGCTTCGCGCAATTTCTCGTTTGGTAGTTCCTCTTTCATTGTTCCGGTATTATCTTAAAATGTTATACAATAGACTGGCAATGGAAATCAGGATAGAAGTGGCGGAGAACCACAGGCTGGTACTGCTTCCGATGTCCGAATTACGGGCCTTGGCCTTGTTGGGAGTGACATAAATAATATCATTCTGTTGTAACCAGTAGTAAGGTGAAAGAATCGTCTCTGCCTTGTTCAAATCCAAGGTTACAATCTCCTGTCTGCCGTTGGTGTCCTCCCTTATTAATTTAATGTCATCACGCAGTCCATATACGGTCATATCTCCTGCCATGGCCAATGCTTCCAATAAGTTTACTTTTTCATTCGAGATAGTAAAAGTGCCGGGACGGGCAACTTCACCGATCACTGAAATCTTATAATTCATCATGCGGACAGTCACGATAGGAATTTCCTTTATATAAGGCTTCAACTTTTCTACAATCATTTGTTCCGTTGCCTTCTTTGTCAACCCTCCCACATGGAGTTCACCCAATACCGGGAAGTTTATCTTTCCTTCATTATCCACCAGATATTGCTGCAGAACCGGCTGAGTGGTTGTATAGTTCGAAGCAACATTACCCTGTGTAGCAACTGTCAGATTGAAAGGAGCTGCCAATTCAGGACTGGTACATGACACCACAATGGTCAACAAGTCTTTAGGCATTATCTTCGCATCATACAGCTGTTCGTTCTGAACTCCATGCGATACGGCCTCTGCATCCTGCAGATAGGGTACTTTTTTATAAGACTGACAACCGGCCATAGCAAAAGCCAGCAATACAATTAAAAAGAATTTGTTCATTTTATTTTGACTATATTACATTCTCAGATGACAATATTGGTAGACTACCAATACATAAATAATTAAATCCCATTTTTTTTATTTCTTGAGCATCATAGATATTACGTCCATCGATAACTAATGCATGATTCATTGATTTTTTTAAAACACCCCAACAAGGCAAGCGGAACTGCTTCCACTCAGTCAGTAACAATAAAGCGTCAGCATTAAGAACCGCATCATACATATCAGTAGCATATTCCACCCTATCGCCTATTCTGCGACGACATTCATCCATAGCAACCGGATCAAAAACCTTCACTTTACAACCTGCTTCCAATAGTAAATCAATAATAACCAATGCGGTTGCTTCACGCATATCATCCGTTTCCGGCTTAAAGGCAAGCCCCCAAAGAGCAACTGTTTTCCCCTTCAAAGAACTGTTATAGTAGTTATTCAACTTTCCAAAAAGAACTGTCTTTTGATTCTCATTCACTTCTTCCACAGCCTGCAATACTCTCATGGAATATCCCTTTTTTTCCGCTGTTTTTATCAGCGCCTTCACATCTTTAGGAAAACAAGAACCTCCATATCCACACCCGGAATAAAGAAACTTATTACCAATACGGCTATCCGCCCCAATACCTTTACGCACCATATTCACATCCGCTCCCACCAATTCGCATAGATTAGCTATATCATTCATGAAACTAATGCGAGTAGCAAGCATCGAATTAGCTGCATATTTTATCATCTCTGCACTTGGCACATCGGTAAAAATCAGACGATAATTATTCATCATAAAAGGTTTATACAATCGCTCCATAATAGAACGTGCCTTTTCCGATTCTACGCCCACTACCACACGATCTGGACTCATAAAATCTTTAATAGCCGCTCCCTCTTTCAAAAATTCAGGGTTTGATGCTACTTCAAATTCAACATTCACTTTCCGTTTATCCAACTGTTCCTGTATGGCAGCTTTTACCTTATTAGCCGTACCCACCGGGACTGTGCTTTTGGTTACAACAAGTACATATCTCTTCATATTCTCACCAATAGTTCTTGCTACTTGAAGTACATATTTCAAATCAGCACTGCCGTCTTCATCGGGTGGTGTACCTACAGCGCTAAACACTACTTCTACATCATCCAATACAGATATCAGGTCAGTAGTAAAACGCAAACGCCCCTCTCTATAATTACGGAGGACCATTTCTTCCAATCCTGGTTCATAGATAGGGATATACCCGTTCTGGAGAGAAACGATCTTATCTTTATTGACATCTACACAAGTCACATTAATTCCCATTTCGGCAAAACAAGCTCCCGAAACTAAACCTACGTAGCCAGTTCCTACAATTGCTATATTCATAATTTTTTAATGAATTATTATCTGATTGATACCAAGTTATTTTAATCATCCAAATTTGATATATCCCCTTTATGCCAACCTAAACATATTGACTATTCTAAAACTTTTTTCCAAAAGCTACAGAAAAAAAAGTCTGTATCAATATTTTAAAATCAAAATACCAAGAACGTCGTTCCAAATAGAACAAATCATATCTCAGTCGACGTAACATTTTATCAAGACTATCTGTATAGCCATTGTACAGAGTTGCATAAGAAGTTACTCCCGGACGAATCTGATAAAGAAACCGATAACGAGGATCATGTTCCATGATTTGGTCAATATAAAATTTACGTTCCGGACGGGGACCTATAAATGCCATATCTCCAATAAATACATTGTACAACTGCGGTAATTCATCTAAATGATGCTCTCGTAAGAATTTACCGATCTTAGTCAATCGGCTATCTTTTCCTCCTTTATACAAAGCCGGTCCCATTTTCTCCGCATCCAATCTCATACTCCGAAATTTGTAAATGTAAAAAGGTCGACCGAAACGACCGATTCTCTCTTGTTTAAATAATGCCGGTCCCCCATCCTCATGTTTGACTGCAATGTAACAAACTAAAAACAAAGGAGAAAAAATAATTAACGCTATTCCTGCCAGCAAACAATCAACTATTCGTTTCACATTACGTTCAAATGCGTTCATCCCATCAGAAATGAATCCTTCATCTTTTTCCATAAAATACAATTTACTTTTTATTACTCTCCCAATTATTTAACCCCAATTTGCATTTTATCAAATCAATTGCTTTAGGCAGCAAACGATATACAGGATAAAAAATAGACACACTCAGTCCATGTTTACAGAAAGCTTTATAGATATTCTTATTTCCCTTCAGAATATTTTTTATATTGCCTGTGCTCTCCCCACCCATACGCATTCTTATCATATATCGGTCCAGATATTTAGTTCGTATGTGTACTTTTTCTATCAATCGCAACATCAATTCAAAATCAGCAGATACATCAAAAGAAAGATCAAACCCTCCATACTGTTGATAAATCTCACGTCGCACATAAAAGGTAGGATGAGCAGGACACCAGCCATATTTAAAACTTACATAAGGACTTCCTTTCCAAATACGGACAATTTGGTTTACATCGGTTGATTGAACGAAATAAAGATTAGCATAAATTGCATCTGTATTCGTATCGAATGCTGAAACTATATCTTCAGCTACCTTTTTGTCTATAAATAAATCATCCGAATTCAGAAAGCCGACAACATTTCCGGTAGCCATTAGAATCCCTTTGTTCATCGCATCATATATACCTTTGTCCGGTTCACTTATATAATGGAGTTTTCCTTCAAATTTAGGCTCATAGCATTTGATGATATCAAGTGTACTATCTGTTGATCCTCCGTCGATAATTAAATATTCTATGTCATCATAATTTTGATTGAGAACACTTTCAATAGTATATCTCAATGTCTTCTCACTATTGAAGGTTACAGTTATAATTGAGATTTTCATGTATAAAATTTATTTATGTAATGAATTCATAAGCTCATTATATAAACTCATATATTCCTTGTAGCGGTCATTTTTATTGTACAATTCAATTGCTCTTTTTCTACATTGCCCCTCCTCTATTATCCTATCTTCACAAATTTGTCTCACTGATTGGGTTAATATTTCTACATCTCCAGTTGGAACAATTATACCTGTCTTTTCATCTATAGCTTCTATACTACCACCAGTCTGATATGTGATTACCGGAGTATCACAAGCGAGCGCTTCCAGATTCGTTGTAGGAAAATTATCTTCCCATGTAGGATTGACAAACACATTTGCCACTGAATAATATTCCGCCAATTCTTTCACACTATTTGTTCTTGATATACCAACGATACCTTGTGGCAGTTCCTGAATCTGTTTTTGCGTTAACCCGATCAGTACCATAGCATACTCTTGAATAGATAGCTTCCTCCGTAAGGCTACAAAATCAGCTAATCCTTTTCTGGCACTCCATACACTGGCCACTCCTATCAACATATAGCGTTGTATAACCCCAATGCGTCTCCTTAGTTGCAATGTATTACCTTGTGGAGAAAACGTCATTAGATCCACACCATTGTAAATTCGGCGTATTGAATACTCTTTCATGAAAGAAAAACGAAGTAACCCGGCAAGCCAATCAGAAACAGGAACCAGTATTAAGTTCGGAATAGACGTATATACCATTTTTTTTATCTTATAATTCCTATGGCTCCTGTCACATAACCATGACGTCGGATAACTTAATTTCTGTGGACAATGCTTGCAACCGACCTTCCATTTATCACAGCCTATAAAGATAAAATATGCGCAATGTCCAGTAAAAGTCCAGCAATCATGTAATGTCCATACTATCGGAATACCAGCATCTTTTAAGAAGTCAAATAGTAGTGCATAATTCAAGAAATATCCATGAATATTATGCAGATGAACAATATCCGGTTTTATATCCCTAATACGATCTATTAATTTTCTCGTCGCTTTGTTCGAATTAAGTCCATGATTATCCAACAGTCTAGATATTAGAGCATGCCGATACATATCTACCTTATTTCCTATACGAATAAGTTTCGACTGACTCTTGGGTTTTCCACGACCATAAGCAATATAGCTTTTCCATCCGCATTTTATAGCCATCTGACCGATTTCTTCCGCAATTCGACCTGTCGATCCCCAATTGGCAACCACATTAATCTGAAAAAGAGTAGGCATAATACTTTTTACTTGCGTAATAATTATAATATTGTCCGAGAAGTTAGTTCATCATTCAAATAAATGACAATACCTATTATAAAGGGTGCAAGTGCAGTCATGAAAGGAACTGCATTAAGCATCACAGATAAATATAAAAATAAGCAAAACATTGAGCTTGGATTTTTATATTGAAGAGTATAAAAATTCTTCATAATCACATACAACGGTAGAAACGCTATAACCCCTAGTTCAAAAAATAATGCCCCAATTCCGCTCATAATGCGGTGATAACGTTCAATATTAAAATAACTAATGAAAAGGTTATGAAACATACCACTGGAACGAATATCTGACACATTCTGAGCAAAAGCATCAAAACCGTGAGGTATCCCCCAATTTCTTAAAAAGCCATATAAAGAAAAAAAAGCATGATTAAAGCGTTCGTTCACACTTGCATCCGTAGCCAAGAACAACATTGGATCTCTCTGTAAAATAATAAGCAATTTTCCTATTCTATAGGGTGCTAATAAAGAAAGGTCTATCGCAAAAAAGACAACTATACATCCTATTATCCCCATTAAAAGTAAGATATACCTATCGCGATGTGTATTTGAGCAAAACACTTGATAAACAATATAAGCAACAAGAGAAATAGTAATGACAAAAATACAGGCAGAGGATCGGGATATTACAAATATTATAAATAAACACGCAAGAAGAATCCATTTATAATATTTTTCATTGCGAAAACACAACTGGTTTATTATAGCTAGAAACACACAAATAATACCATAAAAGGTAGGTTCAGGAGCTAAAGATGTAACTCCTCTTCCACTTTCTATTAAGTCAGAAATTGATTGTTCTCTATAAAGAATAAATTGGAGGAAACTTGCATCTATTAATAATTGTACACTTCCAACTAATAACCAAAAGCTCACAGCAAAAACAAAAAATAGATATGGTATTCCGCCAGTCGATTTAAGACTGGTATATGCTACATAAGGAATAAGAAATAAACTAATATACCCTCCAAACAATCGAATACTTTGTAATTTTATTGGATAATTGATAAAAAGAATTATCAAAGCACCTAAGAAAGTCAGCAATAAAAGAAACAATGACTTATTTATTTTTCCTCCGCTCTTTTGTGAACAGAATAAAATAATAGCCACAATCAGTGCATTAGGTTGACTGTCAGTATTAAAAGGTAATATTTGAACATAGGGAAATAAACAAAAAAAATAAAAAATATATATGAGATATTTCATTATAATATCATTATTCAGAAAGGACTTAACCTATCCTCGACTCCATAATTGAAAGATAACCTCTCCCTTAATAGAACACAAAACTTTAACTGCTACCCTCTTACCTATAACACAAGAAAGTATATCAACTATTTCTTGCTGTGTCTTATTCACAACAGAAGTAGGTTTACAGGGAGGAAGCCTTCTTGACACTTCAACATTCGATTTCCATATATCATTGAGAAAAGCTAAATCATGATTATCTACAACGATATCTGAAATAATTTTCTTTCTAAGCGCATCTAGACAAGTGTTATAGTTCTCGTTTCTGAGTTTTCTGCTTATTGAGTTAGACTGGATACGATATTGAATTAATGATTCCGGCAAATTGGCATATTTCCCGTATTTAGCCATACGTCCCCACAATACAGTATCCTGACCTGTACGGATGTCTAAATAGCCTCCCGCTTTAAAATAAGCATCCTTACAAAACATAGCTCCCGGATGAAGTATATTACACCTCCTCTTGAGTGCTCGGTCTGTGCAGGGCTGTATAGATTGCCCTATCACTTTTCCTTCTTCTGTAATGAACTCACATAAACAAGACACTAATATATAATCCGGATGTAACTCTAAAAAAGCCAGTTCTTTATCAAGACGATTAGGCATAGCGATGTCGTCATCATCCATACGTGCTATGTATCTGCCACGGGCCTCTTTACATGCCGCAGCAAGAGCAGATCCAAGACCTTGATTTGGAGCATAAAAGTAACGGATACGTTCATCATGATATGACTTTATTATTTCTTCTGTACTATCTGTAGAGCCATCGTTCCAAATGATAAATTCAAATTCTCTATAGCTTTGCATCAGGATACTATCAATCGATTGGCGCAAAAATCGCTCTGAGTTGTAACAACTCATTACGACTGAAATTTTCATCTCTTCCATATATAATCTTTATAGTAACAAGGGGTCTATATGTGGTAATTTTATAAGTTCACCTAACCGTCTGTCCCATTCAGGAGGAGTAAATTCTTCCAAACCAGAGCCTGGATAAAATGTTAGTTCGCCAAAATATAATTGCCCGTTTATTTCATAAAAATCACTACGCACGAAAGGTATATTCTTCGATAATTCTTCCGCTAAACGAATCATTTCATAATAATGTACAGGTTTAAAAATAACTTTTTCAGAAGAAGGGTAATGACGTTCAAAAGAAAGTCTTTTCCAATCTCTATCAAAAAATGTCACTTTTAAGCCACTACCTTCAAATCTCTCTGAACAAACAAAGGTACAATAAACTTTTCCATTAAAACACATCAGCTTATAATCTTTCAAATCACCGTCTCCGCCCTCATCCTCCATAAACTTTTCGGCTAAGATGCGTGGTTTAACATCCTTATATGGCCATTCACGCCCTGCCCAATATAAATTTTGCTTCAATCCTTTTCGCATTTTTTTCCTAGCTTCCGCAATATCAAATGTGTTTTTATTCTTGCAGATACAAATACTTCCAGAGTCATGGTTACATTTCAATACAAACCGATCTGGCAGAATAGAAAAATCAATGTCATCAAAGTCATCCCATACTCCCAAAGTTGGTATAATATATTTCTCACCTAGTTTTTCAGCTACAATCTTCTTAACTGCTATCTTATCCACCATTTGGGTGTATTCGTTTCTACGATTATATATTTTTAGCCATTGCAATTTTTCATTGAATGTACATGGATTGTCCCAATGCATTTTTTTGTCAAGAACTCGCCGATATAATAAACTTAAATAAAGTTTGTCAGAGATAATACGATCCATATACACTTCTTTCATTCCCCTCAACAGTATCCTTACCAGTTGTTGTTTAATGCTCATAATTCGTATTATAATCAAACTATTTGAATTTTCTTTGAGTTATTTTTGCGTTTTAAGCAATATTCTATTATTTCATCAGTAAAAGTGCCAAATGGCTTCTGTCCCTGGAACATAAACAGCCAAAAACCGAAAGCATATACGTTATATTCTATTAACTTAGGATTACCGTCTTGTGCTATAGCTATATCTAATGCTAATAACCGACAATGATGATTCTTCCTTCCTATATATTTTGCAAACTCTATTATTTTTTCCCAATTAGGGATAACAAAGTGATTATCTTTAAAGTTTATTCCATTCCATACATCTGAACGATGGCCATACTGATCGCAAGCATAAGAACTCAGCTCACCAGAATTCGGATTAATGCCAACAAAGTTTCCACCAGAGTGTCCATTATCCACGATCTCACCCATTTTACCAATCCTGATAACACATGCTGTGACATTTACGCTTTCGTCCTTCACAGAACGGTAAGTAGCAATACGTATGGTGTTGACAGATGTCCGATTGAAATTTGACATATAAGGTGATTGTTCAAGTGCTTCTTGAAGAATGAAATCACTGCCATACTGAAGCAAAAAATCTTCACTCAGTAACACTCCTTCTTTCTTGGATATATATTCATCATTTTTCCGTTCAAATAACATTACACCATGCCCAGAACATGAATCTATCGTGGGTTTCAATATCAATTTCTCATACTTTGACGATAAAAGTTCATCTTTCACTTCTAGAAAGTTCTCAATAATCCCGTAATCTGCATTTAACAAAAAACTGTCCCCCATACGTCTAATGAACGTTATAGGAAGCATGCCTGAAATAAACCTCTCATCATACAGATTTTTGTCCGAATAGTAATCTCTGTATCGAAGTGGATTCAATACATTCTCAATATAAGTATGACCAATATCTTCAGGTATAATGTGAGCATCAGTCCCCATAAAATGACTAAATAAACGATAAGAATAAGGTTCCACATGGGGAGTAAAAACGCTCCACTTTTTTAGGTATTCAGATTCACCTGAGACAGGAACATTTTTGATACTTAATTGCTTCAAATAATATTTGAATTGATTACTATAAGAACGATAAAGTCTATAGTTCTGTACAACACTCATTATACTTACCAGATTATTTTTAATACTCATATCATTGATGTTTAGATTCATAATCAATACTTAATATGCAACTTGAGAATTTGAAGAATCAGAGAATACCTCAAAACAAACGCAGATCAGTAAGTTTAAATAGCAATCCAATTTTCATAGAAAATTGCAGGTGATTTCTCGGTGCAGTTTTTATTATACCATTCCTTCGGATAAATAACAATAGCATTATTCTCATTTAAATATGCAGCCCAGTAACTAAAGGTACTATTGGCTATAATATTAGCCTTCGCTTTCGACATTAGATACATATCTAAAAAACTTCTTTCACCTACATTCCAATCAATATAATAATCACGATTTTTATCTCCCATGTTTTCACGAACCCACTCCATATCGTTTGAAAAGTAAAAAAAGACAGGATTCTCAATTATTTGCTTTATTTTGACTATTGCATTTTTATAATAAGTATCCGTATCAATACCATAAATTTTCTTATATTTTAAATAATCGCCTCTCCTGATATGAATACTAACGGAGTTTGTTTTTTTCATATCTTCTAATATTGCCAAATTCTTTGACCCTATATCTTTTGGTAATTTCATTTTTAACCAACTATTATCTCGATCATAGAATTTATTATTTTGCCAATATCCATTATAAAATAGCGCATCTTCTTTAAAATACACATCCGTACTCATCCCCCACTTGATATGGAGTTTTTTTGATATACGAAAAATCACGAATAATAAATTATCCAAATATTTATATGATTCAGGGAGTTCTAAATCAAAATATTTATTAACTACAATAGGTACACTTGTTTTCATACATCCATAAATTTTTTCATGTGGAAATTTCTTCTTCAGATAATTATAAAATGCACAAGAAAAAACTTGATTTCCTAAATCCCCTTTAAACCAAATAAATTTCATAAATCCTATTCACACAATTTAGATATAAAATATTTCAATTAAAAGCAACTCAATAAACATAAAAAAGAATTAGAAGAATATAGAGATTCTCTGCAAACATTTCAATGCATATTTGTAAACATATTTCTAACAATCAAATTCTTTTCCTGTTTATTCATTCCAATTGAAAATAATACCATGATTAGTATCGTAGTACATATTACTGATGTGAGGCATAACCTTAAAAATCCCTGCCCTTCAAATTCGCTAACAAAATACAATCCTACAAGAAATGGAATAACTGCACATAATACACATCGCACAAATACATTTCTAATAAAGTATTTGATACTTAAATGACAATAGCGACTGCAGTAGTAAATCTTGAAACAAGATTCGATAATAACCATAAAGATTATAGATATAATAAAATGCCAATAAGGTAAAAAGCCGAAACTGTAGAGTAGATACAAAGATATGAATGTCAAAATGCTTAAAACTAAATTTACAATGTTGATTTTCATAATATGCCCTTCTGCCATCAATGCCATACCAAGTGCATTGGTAAGTTGCTCCAACATTGTCCGCAATATTTGAAGACGACAAAAAAGCACAGCCCAGTCTGGTACATTCTTAAGCCATAGTTTTAGTACATAGTCCGCTTCTAACAGACAAGGAATAGCAAAGAGAGTGTAGAGAAAAAATGAATATCGGCATCCTGCCAGACTAAGGTCAAGCATATTGGAGCGTTTCCCCTCACCTTCAGCCTTAACAATAACAGGATTAATGGCTTTAATCATATTCGAAGAGAAAACATTCAATGCTCCTCCTATCTGATTAGCTATGGTTTGAGCTGCTATTACCACCGTGCCAAAAACATGGTTCATTAGCAGTCCGGTTCCATAATTACCAGCAATACCAGAAAAAGTTCCGACAAGATTCCAACCCGCAAATTTACCCATCTCTATAGCTGACCGATTACAATAGTATTTTTTAGGAAAAAACACGCATTCTTCATAACGCTGATGACAATAGATTCGCATTATTATCATCATTAAAACTGAGATAGTGGTCATAAGTACCCCATAGAGTATAAGCTTATCTATCATCGCATATACAACGATGAAAGCAACAGCTAATTTTAATAAGGCCTCGAATACGCCAACAATACCGTAATAAACCAGATCTTCGTGAGCGTTAATAGTTGCATCATAGGGAACCGTAAGGATTGTAAATAAAGTGCTCACCGCCATCATATGATAAATAAACTGAGCAGCAGCCATACGTTCCTCTGGAATATTCAAAATTCCATAAAAAAGCGGATAATAAAAAGCTTCCATCAATATAAAAATGCTAACACCTATCCCTAAATGCAACATTACACTAGTATTGAACACCACCTTCTGCTTCGCTTTATCTCTTTTTCCTTCAGCAAAACTCAAGAAACGTTGAGTAGTTTTAGCCATTGCAGTGTTCAGATATCCAAGCATAGCAATCACTCCACCCACAACACCATAAATGCCATAATCAATAACACCCAGCGCATTTAATATCAAACTTGTGGAATATAAAAGTACAATAGTATTGACAATGACTTTTAAATAGAGAAATAGAGTATTTTTGATTATTCGCCTCTTATTGATTGGACACATTATTTATTGTAGTTTTTTCAAACAAACAGCAACATTTTGCAATAACATTAAAGTTGATAAAAGGAGCGATACCAATCCACCGTTGCCTGCAATCCGGTTTCTATATTTTTGTGTGGCTTATAGCCCACTTCCTGTTGAAGCAATGTCGTATCAGCATTAGTCTGATAGACATCTCCCGGCTGCATAGGCAAGTATTCTTTAATAGCTACCCTCCCACAGGCTTTTTCAATAGCACGAATAAAATCCATTAGTTTTACCGGACATGAATTACCGATATTATAGATACGATAAGGAGACACGGAAGTACTAGGATCAGGATGATTTTCATCCCACTCCGGATCGGGAACTGCCACCTTATCAAGACAACGTATTACTCCTTCAACAATATCGTCTATATAAGTGAAATCCCGCAACATATTTCCATTATTAAATACCTTAATAGGACGACCATGTAAAATAGCATCTGTAAATAAAGCGGGCGACATATCCGGACGCCCCCAAGGACCATACACTGTAAAAAAGCGCAAACCGGTTGAAGGTATATCATATAGTCTACTATAAGCGTGCGCCATCAGTTCATTCGATTTCTTAGTTGCTGCATAAAGACTGACCGGATGGGCTATAGAATCTTTTTCTGAAAAAGGGGAATTACCATTAAGTCCATATACACTACTGGAACTGGCATATACTAAATGCTGCACAGTATTGTGACGACAACCCTCCAGAATATTTAAAAAACCATTCACGTTACTATCAATATATGTATAAGGATTAGAAATGGAATATCGTACTCCTGCTTGAGCAGCCAAATGGCATACACGATGAAAACCTTCATTTGCAAATAGCATCTGCATAGCTTGCCGATCTTCTAGATTCATGCGAATAAAACGATATTTTGGATATTGACAAGATTGTACTAATTTATACCATGCTATATCCTTTTTATGAATGCCTGCTTTTAATAAGCGTCCATATTTTAAATTAACATCGTAATAGTCATTGATATTATCAAGACCTATCACTTCATCACCTCTTTCCAGTAGTTTTTCAGCCACATAAGAACCAATAAAACCTGCCGTTCCAGTTACTAGTATTTTCATAAAAGAGTTTTTTATTTTAGTGCTTTATACTAAATATCTTTTTCACCAAAGACTTTCAGAAAGTGACATATTAAATACCAATATAATATATTCATTATCGGGTATTTTTAACTCCCTCCTTTATAGTTTTTCAAAAACTATTACCCAATAAATACCAATCAATAGTACCTAATATAAACACAAATGTAAATACTATATACCACGCCCCTTTACTTGAAGTTTTTAAAGGAACCACTGCAAGCTTTATCACCGCAAATACAGGTTTCTCTTCCTGTACCTTTACTCCTGCTGATTAGTAACCTGACTATACACCTGATAAGCCAGATTCATATCATTTTGTGATCATTCTTGCTCAGTACGAACACTTTGGTAAACACTCTATTTCTTTTTAAGCTAAGATCGCCTCAGGAACGTATGTTGAATATTTCCATTCATGATCTCACGGAACACATATACCAGATAGTCTCTGACTTCAAGACCATGTATCTTTAACTGTTTCCAGCACCGTGTAAGGACCACGGGGCCACGTTCCTTAACGATGTCGATGAGACAACGCCACATACGCATATCGGTTACGGATCAATAACAAAACACTAAACTTTCGGAGTATCATTGATTAAGTGAATAGGCTCTACATAACCGATCGGCATATCAACACAGGCACAACCGAGCATATTCAAACGGACGGCAATCTTACTCTTACTCCCGACAGTCACCAGTTCGCCGACAAGACCGCTCAAAGGACCTTTTATGACACGCACCCTCTCACCACGGGCCAAAGGAGAGTCATTCATACAGACGGCTTCATCAGAATAATCGAGCATGAAACGGAAACGGGCCATTTGCTCGTCGGGAATTACGGCAGGAGTACTTTCACCACGCATCACCATATAACGGCTGACAGTGGAAAAGGAAAGAACTTCCATACGCTCCTTGGGAGTCACATGAACGAAAACCATCATCGGAAGCAAGACGGTATCCACCAGCTTACGACGGTCGCTCCATTGATGAATCTGTTGCTGAACGGGAACAAAAGAATCAATTCCCATTTTGGATAAACGTTCGGATACCTTCTTCTCGTGATGCATACGAACGAGAGCGACATACCAACGTTTTGAGTGCGCTACGCCTTCCCCTGTCCCACAACTAGGCCCGGCATTGACTGACTTCTTTTCTTGAAAAATTATATTTTTTTACCCCAATTTTATCCGTTACTTTAAAGGTAACGGATCATACACATAGGAGACATGACAGCAATGAAAAAGGAAATTATACTAACAAGGAGGACGTAAAACCGGGGAATGTCTGATATTCAATGCAGAAATCATTCGGATTCAGGCAATAAAATCCATTGAGCATGAAATTCATATTTTCATGTTCAGCAGCTTTTTTATCGCATATTTCAAGAGAAAAAGGAAAAAAAGGAAAGTTTACTTGTATGCTATTAATATTTTTACCTATATTTGCATCGAAATATTTCCGTTACCTTTAAAGTAACATTCATCTAAGCATACTATTTATCAACAGTTTACACACATACAACTAGATAGTCTTGAAGTTCATCACGTAAGAATAATTCAACCGATTTACTTTAGTTCTTTCTGACAGTTCGAAGCCTTTTAAATAGATTTGTGTTGTTTTGATAGATTTGTGTCCCAATGATTCACTTATCATTTCGATAGGAACTCCACGATATTTTGCCGTAGTAGCCCATGAATGACGGAATGTATAAGAGGTTACAGAGGAGCGAATACATAACTTTCTGGCTAAACTCTTCAAATCATTATTGAAACAACGTAAAGCAGATTGGTATTCTTTATAACCCGCCTCATCACTCCTCTTATTCTTTCCACTCAATATGTAAAACAGATAATCCGGATGTTCGGGAAGAACTGTTGTATGCTTATTGCGAAGTTGTGAAATGATAGTTGCTGCCGAATCCAATATTTCTACGTTCATAGGAATACCGGTTTTGGCACGGTTGTACTTCAACATATTCCCTTCCAAATTTGACTTTTCCAAATAGGCAAGATCGACAAAAGGCATTCCGCAAAATAAAAACAATAAGTTGGCAATAGCTTGTGTCCGACGCAGCTTATCAGATTGTGGGTCTTCGTTAAGTAACGTATGAAGTTCGTTTATAGGAATAGCTTTCTTCTGACGAGTGTCTATCCCAGTGAACACATCACGAAACATACGATGAACGTATGGGGTCTGATGCATATCTACTCCCCTATTGTATATGCAGCGCAACATCCGCATATAGGTAGAAATGGTATTAAGCCTCAAATGGCAATCCATAAGATAGCTGCTATACCTCTTTAAATTTCCACGGGTGATCTGTCTGAATGATACACCCGCAGTGCCACAAAACATAGTGAAAGAGCGAAGCGCACTTTCATAAACATGCGCAGTGGCATAACGCCCTTCTTGCCGCAAACACTTAATATAATGTTTTGCGCATACGGTAAATCCGTCTTTTCTCATATTATTACTATTAGTTTAAAAATGAATTCGATAATACGAGAATTTAAACAAATTTCCAAACAAGAAGGTGCTTTTCTATAGTTTTCTTATATTGTTTTTAGTAACCTTATACAATCTGATATAAAGATGCTGCTGTATCCAGATAGTTAATAAAATCTACAATCTTGTATGGACGAATAACAAGCTGCTTTTTATCCTTAACCCAGTCTATCTGATTCTCAGAATCAACAAATATACTTGGTGCCAGAAACACACATTGGAAATTTTCACATTCATATTTTTCTCTAAGCTCCTTTAAATGTCTCGCAATAGGCCATACTTCCATCATTGTCTGCTGACGCCCTTCAGACATTGTGACTTCCACCAATATACTGTTAGAAGCCTCGAAACACTCAATATCTCCAATATCCCCACCAGCCGTAGAGGTTGGCAGACCTTCATCGTCACATGGATAATTGGGAATTACCTCAACAGCAGGCAGTTTTGACTTAATAGCAAGGGCGGTCAGGAACTCTAATCTTGCCGGAGCTGCAATAAACCTTAAAATATTGTGGCTTGATGATGTTTTTTTCGCCAAATGGGTAAGTTCTTTTTTAATAGAATCCCATGAGTAATCACCCACGAGTTTAGCTAATTTATCAGCTGCGACATTTTTGGGGATTTCGACAGCTTTTAATGCAAACAATGCACCATCAATGTCTGACATATAGTCAAAATATTCTTCTTTTGAAGTGTACTTGCGATATGTGGCATAATTAGCCAGTATATAATTTATCTTATCATCTTCATTATGGTTAATGTCGATAAATCGACCACCCCCTCTAAATGATATAAGTCCTGTCATTCTCATTTTGCGGACAAATTCATCGGGATATTCGGACACAATAGAGTCAAGATCAAATTTCTTGAATCCCCCAAGTATTTCGTTTACACATATATCCTCTATCACTTCATTTGAAGGATTGTACCTATGTTCCTTTCGCAGAAGTTTAATACGCTGATACAAAGATTCCGCATCATTATCTTTCCAAAAGATAACTAAAGGTATCTCCTTATATGAGATTCCCGAACCATTATAATCTGGATCAGAGTTTAACTTCTTTATAACTTCAAGCAATAATATCAGTGGAATATTATCATTTAATTCACAAATAAACGGATTGCATCTTTGTTGCTTGGCAAAAGCTTGCATAAATGCAATTTGCTCATTCTGTGGATTTACAATCTCGCGAGATATTGCTCCTGAATCTATTTCAATGGATACAGTATCTGCAAGATAGTTACCTGTTTGAGAGAAGTTTATAGGCTTTCCCCATTCATAATATACAAAGCCCAGAACTTTCATCAATTTGAATTGTGTGTCAAATCGACTCGGCCACCCTTTAGGAAACCCTGCTTCTTTATGTCCCTTTATACTTTTGTTGACTTGGGGATCATTCTGCTGATACACATCTTTCGTTTCTTCATCTGTTAATGGTTTGCTGGCTAATTCCCCGTTCTTTGTTGATTTCCACTTATCCTGAACTGTTTCCGGGCGCTTCATTGGTCGATACAAGCCAACCTTAAACAGTTCTCTCTCGAACAACTCGACTGTTTTATTATTAAGTATCCGGCCATTGAATCGTTTAAGTATGTGCATGAAATCTTTAAAACGCTCAGGATTTCGTATCGTAGTCGTGTAAAGCAACGGCTTATATTCAGGTTTTCTAGGCATATTAGTAATTTGTGATTAATACTTCGCTAATTTGTTTTGTTGAATTGTCGTGATAGCTTATATAATTACTCTTTATCGGATGAACATTGTACTTGCATGCCCAATCTATAAACAGATTGTTACATCGACCTTTGTAATGAGTAACATTCGATATAGCGAACCGAATACGTCGTTTGTTTAGGCTATCCAATAATTGCAACAACTCAATTTCATCTTGCTCATTCCATAACTTATTATATTCACTAAATGTGATAAGATATGGCGGGTCTAAATATACAAAATCTTTTTCAGACAACCTTATTTTTTGTAGGAAATCTTTATAATCGATATTAAACCATTTAGGTTTTTTGGATATTACCTGCATGAAATATGCCTCTAGAGCATTTACTACATTAGCATTAAAATCAACATTGCCTACAGGAAGATTGAAGTCTCCATTTTTATTGAATCGTAGCATTCGATTAAATCCATATATCAACAAAAGATACAAGACATATAAATCAGCTATCGACGATTCATTGAAATCCCTTTTCATCCGCCCATACGCTTCTTTGTTATATTTAGCATAGTATGTTTTTTTATACTGTTGCCTAAGTTCTATCGGGATACGATCTTCCTTATATGAATATGATAGTCCATACTCAGCGATAAGACTTTCTATTCGACTAAAAAATTCAGTTCGTTTATTGGCAGATTTACATAAAAATTTGTGTAGCGCAATTACATTTACATCTATATCATTCAGGTAAAATTTCCGAGCGTCAATATTCATAAATACCGACCCTCCGCCAACAAACGGTTCAACGAATTTCTCTATGTCGTCAGGGAAATACGAGCTAATTTCTTCAATGAGCTTATATTTGTCTCCAACATAGAAAAAAGGTGATCTTACTATCTTTTTTTTCATTGCCCTACTTCCGTGATAAATAATAGTTCCTTGTGCTTTGCAAAATTAGTCTTACCTGCATTAAAATATCTGTGATCGCAATCATATATCTTTGTAGTACCGCGTTCTTCTAAAATGGATTTAATCTGCTCTAATGTAATCTTGTTTTTTGATGACCCGCTTTTTGATTCGTATGTATTATTGTATGATACGACAATATACTTGACGTTCAATTTACTTATAAGATCCCGAAATGCAACGGGAGCACTAGAGGTACAATATGCACTCATATTTTGTGCTTTAGGCTTCATCGCTACACCAAACAATTCAGGCTTCTCCCAAGTTACCAGATTTTCGTAAATATGATAAAATCTACTATATTGACGAGAGTTATAAGGCGGGTCAATATATGCAACATCTGCCGTGATGTTTTCAGCAAGTATATTGGAGTCTTCTCTAAAGATTTCTACACACTGAGGATCAAGTGGTCTAATAAGTTGTATGGATAAAGGATGATACAGGATGTTTTTTTTGATGTATGCATCAAAATGCCCTACTGTATTTGCTATTTTATCAATACTATATATTAAAGAGGTCAATAGAATGGCATATTCCTTATGCGTCAATGCCACTTTCCTCTTTTCGACATCCTCCCTTATATGACCTATCAATTTGGAGTTCTTGTAATCAAAGAACTTATCTCCGAAATTATCCGAAAAGTAATTGTCTTCAATAGTGTCAGGATTTATATTATTATAATACTCTATGATTGAATGAAGTTTATTCATATCATAAGTTCCGGAACCAAAAAAGGCTTGATATATAATATTGTTAGATGACAGAAAGTCATTCATTATTATTCTCTTTGCATAAGGTATCGCAGCCTTGGAAACAGATGCGGTTCCCGCAAAGACATCAAAAAATGATTCAAACCCTCCTGTATGCTCGTTGATTATATTCATAATCCAAGGGGTTAACTTTGCTTTATTTCCAATATATCTACGACTCTCCAAATCAAACATCTTATACCCCAAAAGAGTGACATCTATATCAGTTCGATTATAGACTTCTTGTAATGACAATTTCAATTCCTCACGAACATCTTTTGAATACTGACTCAATGACTCCATTTACTTTACACGTTGACAATTTCTGTCAAAGGTAAAACGAATATTTGAATGCAGCTAATTTTCGAGCATAAAAAAATGAGCACGGAGACTAAGCCAATTATCCTTTTTGCAATATTTTTATAAAAAAAGCCGCCCCTGAAAAAACAGAGACGACTTCTTCTACTTATTATATAACAACTTATTATATTACTTATATTCCGCCCAACTCTTGATAGCAATATCATCAATGCTCATTGTACAGAAAGCATTAATAAATGCACTAGCCAAACGGGCATTCGTTATCAACGGAACATTCAGGTCGATAGCCGCACGACGGATTTTATATCCGTTATCCAACTCTCCGGCTGTCAAATTCTTCGGAATGTTGACTACCATATCAATCTTTTTACTATGGAGCATTTCCAAAGCTTGCGGATGTCCTTCTTCACTCGGCCAATAAACATGAGTACTCTCAATACCGTTTTCGGCAAGCGCTTTGTGCGTACCGCCCGTAGCAAAGAGTTTATATCCTTTATTTACCAACATACGGGCTGCGTCTATCATATCGGCTTTCTGTTTCATTGTACCTGTAGAAAGCAGGATATTCTTCTTCGGAATGCGATAACCTACGGAAAGCATTGCTTTCAGTACGGCGCAGGAAGTATCCATACCTATACAACCGACTTCACCGGTGGAAGCCATATCTACCCCCAACACCGGGTCGGCTTTCTGCAAACGGTTGAAGGAGAACTGGGAAGCCTTGATTCCAACATAGTCCAGTTCAAAAAGATTCTTTTCCGGTTTTTCGACAGGCAGGCCAAGCATTACTTTCGTTGCCAGTTCGATAAAGTTTATCTTCAATACCTTGCTGACAAACGGGAAAGAGCGGCTGGCACGCAGGTTGCATTCGATCACCTTGATATCATTATCTTTTGCCAAATATTGGATATTGAACGGACCGGAAATGTTCAAAGCCTTGGCAATCTCACGGCTGATACGCTTGATGCGGCGAACCGTCTCCACATATAACTTTTGCGGCGGGAATTGAATGGTCGCATCACCGGAGTGCACACCGGCAAACTCGATGTGCTCACTGATAGCATACGCTACGATTTCTCCATTTTGAGCCACGGCATCCATTTCCACTTCCTTGGCATGCTCAATAAACTGACTTACTACTACCGGATGTTTCTTCGATACATTGGCTGCCAGTTTCAGGAAACGTTCCAGTTCTTCCTGATTGGAGCAAACATTCATCGCGGCACCCGAAAGCACATAAGACGGACGGACAAGTACAGGAAAACCGACCTCGTCAACAAATTCATTGATATCATCCATAGAAGTCAGTTCACGCCAACGCGGCTGGTCTACACCAATACGGTCGAGCATGGCAGAGAATTTCTCGCGATCCTCAGCGTTGTCAATGCTTTTGGCACTTGTACCGAGAATATTGATATTTTGTGCATCCAGGCGCAATGCCAGATTATTCGGAATTTGTCCACCGGTAGATACAATGACGCCATGTGGATTTTCGAGTTCCAGAATATCCATTACGCGTTCGAAAGTCAGTTCATCGAAATAGAGGCGGTCGCACATATCGTAATCCGTAGATACGGTTTCCGGATTATAGTTAATCATAACGCTGCGCCACCCTTCCTTGCGAATTGTATTCAATGCCTGAACACCACACCAGTCGAACTCAACCGAAGAACCGATACGATAGGCACCGGAGCCTAGTACGACGATAGATTTATGGTCACCCAGATAATGAACGTCATTTGCTACGCCACTATAAGTAAGATATAGATAATTAGTTTGTGCCGGGTATTCGGCAGCCAGAGTATCAATTTGTTTCACAACGGGAAGAATACCCGCACGTTTGCGATGATTACGGACATAGAGAATGCCGTCTTCCATATCACCTTCATAACCAATGGCACGGGCAATCTGGAAATCGGAGAAGCCTTGCACTTTCGCTTTCTTCAGCAATTCTCCCGGCAAGTCGGTAATCTGTTTGTGATTGTTTCCCCAACTGTGCAGCTCTTCGGAAGTCTGCATAATGTTCATCAGTTTCTGAAGGAACCACTTGTCAATCTTTGTCAGTTCATGTACCTGATCGATTGTGTATCCGGCACGGAATGCTTTCGATATTACAAAAATACGTTTATCTGTCGGCTCACGAAGTGCTTTGTCAATATCAGAGATAACCAGTTCTTTGTTTTCCACAAATCCGTGCATTCCCTGTCCTATCATACGAAGACCTTTCTGGATCGCTTCTTCAAAAGTACGACCGATAGCCATTACTTCACCGACTGATTTCATTGAAGAACCCAATTCTTTGTCTACCCCATGGAATTTACCCAAGTCCCAACGAGGAATTTTACAGACCACATAATCCAGAGCAGGCTCGAAGAAGGCGGAGGTCGTTTTTGTTACGGAATTTTTCAAATCGAAAAGTCCGTAACCCAATCCTAATTTAGCGGCAACGAAAGCCAGCGGATAGCCGGTTGCTTTGGAGGCTAAGGCTGATGAACGGGAAAGACGGGCATTTACTTCAATCACCCGGTAATCTTCGGATTCCGGATCGAAAGCGTATTGTACGTTACATTCGCCCACGATACCGATATGGCGAATGATACGGATAGCCAATTCACGAAGTTTATGATATTCTTTGTTAGTAAGCGTTTGAGACGGAGCAATAACGATAGACTCACCGGTATGGATACCTAGCGGATCGAAATTCTCCATATTACAAACAGTAATACAGTTATCGAAGCGGTCGCGCACTACTTCGTATTCCACTTCTTTCCAGCCACGGAGTGATTTTTCCACCAATACTTGTGGGGAGAAGGAAAAAGCCTTTTCTACCAGAATATTCAGTTGTTCCTCGTTATCACAAAAACCGGAACCCAAACCACCCAATGCATAAGCAGCACGAACAATCACCGGATAACCCAGTTCTTTTGCTGCACGACGAGCATCTTCCGCATTTTCCACGGCTTCGCTCTTGATAGTCTTTACATTGATTTCATTCAGTTTCTGCACGAAAAGTTCACGGTCTTCGGTATCCATAATAGCTTGTACCGGAGTACCGAGTACCTTTACATTATATTTTTCAAGGACTCCTTCCTTATATAAAGCCACACCGCAATTCAAAGCGGTCTGACCGCCAAATGCAAGCATAATGCCTTCGGGTCTCTCTTTCTGAATCACTTTCTCTACGAAGTACGGAGTCACCGGCAGGAAGTAAATCTGATCTGCCACTCCTTCGGAAGTCTGTACCGTAGCAATATTCGGGTTGATGAGAATCGTTTCAATCCCCTCTTCTTTCAAGGCTTTGAGTGCCTGCGAACCGGAATAGTCGAACTCACCGGCCTCACCGATTTTTAGGGCACCGGAACCCAGCAGCAATACTTTCTTTATATTTTCTTTCATAATTGTCGGTTATTTAAGCAGGTTTACAAATTCATCGAACAGAAATTCCGTGTCCGTAGGTCCACTGGCAGCTTCCGGGTGGAATTGTGCCGAGAACCAAGGATTCGTCTTATGTTTAATTCCTTCGTTAGAACCGTCATTCATATTGATGAAAAGCGGCTCCCAATCTGCTCCTAACGTATTATTATCTACGGCATAACCGTGATTTTGGGAAGTGATGAAACATCGTTCCGTACCTACCATACGCACAGGCTGATTGTGGCTACGGTGTCCGTACTTCAGTTTATATATTTTGGCACCTCCGGCTTTCGAGAGTAATTGATTACCCATGCAGATTCCGAAGATAGGAAGTTTTTCGTTTTTCATTGCCTTGCGGATATTTTGCACCGCAGCATCACAGGTATCCGGATCGCCCGGACCATTGGAAATAAACAATCCGTCAAATTCGAGTCCATTGAAGTCATAATCCCAAGGGACACGAATCACTTCAACATCACGTTTCAGCAGACAACGGATAATATTAGTCTTTACACCGCAATCCACCAATACCACTTTCCTTTTATCCGCACCTTCATTATAGCGAATCACTTCCTTGCAACTTACTTTATCTACATAGTTAACGCCTGCATAAGTAGCTTCAAGAACATTGTCCGGTTCATCGTCAAAAACAATCTTTCCCAACATCACGCCATGTTCGCGGAGTACTTTAGTCAGTTCGCGGGTATCAATGCCTGTGATGCCGGGAACCTGCTCACGTTTCAGCCAGTCGCCGAGACTTTCAACAGCATTCCAATGACTGTATTCGTAAGAATAGTCACTTACGATAATCGCTTCCGCATGAATCTTCTCACTTTCCATAAAAGTAGCGAGTCCGTTCGGTTCGATTGAAAAAGGGGGAACTCCGTAATTTCCTATCAACGGATAGGTAAGAGTCATCAACTGTCCGGCATACGAAGGGTCAGTGAGACTCTCCGGATATCCGGTCATGGCAGTATTAAAAACTACTTCGCCCGCCACCGGCTTCTCGTAGCCAAACGACTTGCCGGAAAACCGGCTCCCGTCGCCAAGGATTAATGTCACATTTCTCATTCTTATTTTTGAATCGTTGTATGATTGTCAGAATTGATACAGTTGCTCTATGTAATTGATGAATGCCTGATTCACCATTTTCACGCCACCCGGCGTAGGGTAATTGCCGCTAAAGTACCAGTCGCCCCGATGATTGGGACAGGCTTCATGAAGCCCTTCCAATGGCTGGTAGACGATTTCCACTTTAGCTTTCGTTCCCTTCGGAGTCAATAGTTCTACCATTTTGGCGGAGATTTCCTCATCCGTGAAAGGTGCATATATTTCTTTTACATAGTTCACCATTTGCTCTTTCGGCAAACCTATCTGATCTTTGGATTTCCGGTAGGCAGACGCAATTATATCTTTCATATCCCGCTCTTTCAGCAATTCGACAGCAGCTCTGAAAGCAATAAACTCACTCATCTTTGCCATATCGATACCGTAATAATCGGGATAACGGACCTGTGGGGAAGAAGAAACGATAACAATCTTCTTCGGACCAAGACGGTCGAGAATACCGATAATACTTTGCTTCAATGTTGTGCCACGCACAATACTATCGTCAATAATCACCAGATTATCGACACCGGAAACAAGGCTTCCGTAAGTGATATCGTAGACATGAGCCGCCAGATCATTTCGGCTGTTTCCTTCGGCAATAAACGTACGGAGCTTGATGTCCTTAATAGCCACCTTTTCACTGCGGATACGGCGGGAAAGAATAACTTCCAGTTCCTCCATATTCGGATTATGACCTAATGCAGCTATTTGCTGCACTTTTTCTTCATTCAGATAGTCATCCAGTCCCTGTAACATTCCGTAGAAAGCAACTTCGGCGGTGTTGGGAATAAAAGAGAAAACGGTATGGTCAAGATCGTTGTTGATAGCTTTCAAAATGTTCGGCACGAGTTTCTCGCCGAGCCGTTTCCGTTCCTTGTAAATATCGACATCACTACCACGGGAGAAATAGATACGCTCGAATGAACAAGCCTGTTTCTCACGAGGTTTGTTTATTTGTGATGTCCGCAGTTTACCTTCTTTACTAATCAATAATGCCTGTCCCGGTTGCAGTTCTTTAATATCTTCTACAGGGACATTAAAAGCTGTCTGAATGACCGGACGTTCGGAAGCCAACACTGCAATCTCTTCATCCTGATACCAGAAAGCAGGACGTATCCCCCACGGATCACGTATTGCAAAAGATTCACCGCTTCCGGTCAGTCCGCAAATGACATATCCCCCGTCCCATTCACGGCTGGAGGTACGCAATACGTTAGCCAAATCAATATGCTCTTCTATATAGTTGGTGATTCCCATGCCTGTAAGCCCTTCGGCCTCGGCAAGGTTGAACACACGTTCCACTTCACGATCAAGCCGGTGCCCCACTTGTTCCAACATGATATAGGTATCAGCATACTTACGGGGATGTTGTCCAATGGCTGTGATACGGGCAAAAATTTCATCTACATTCGTCATGTTGAAGTTACCGCAGAGAGCCAAGTTCTTGGCACGCCAATTGTTTCTCCTCAAAAACGGGTGCACATAAGAGATACCGGATTTCCCGGTTGTCGAATAACGCAGATGCCCCATATACGTTTCACCCGCAAAAGGTAATGTACGTTTGGCAAACTCTGCGTCATGCAATTGTTCGGAAGTCAAATCCTTGAAATTATTCTGTACATTCTCAAAGATTTCCGTAATGGCACCGGAACCTAAGGCACGTTCGCGAAACATATATTCTTCACCCGGATTGGCCTCCAGTTTAACACAAGCCAGTCCCGCACCTTCCTGCCCACGATTATGCTGCTTTTCCATTAGCAGATAAAGCTTGTTCAGACCGTACATCCACGTTCCGTACTTCTTCTCGTAATACTCCAGCGGTTTAAGCAGGCGTATCATGGCAACGCCACATTCATGTTTCAATTGTTCCATTTATACAAATCCAAATTACCTGTTATAAGTTACAAGTTTTACTCCACTGTTACTGATTTAACCAAATTCCTGGGCTGGGCTACATCCATTCCCTTGCAAACCGCAATATGGTAAGCAGGCAACTGAAGAGGTACCGTAGTAATCAACAGATCGAGGCATTCGATTGTTTCGGGAAATTCGATACTACAATCGGCGATTTTGTTGATGACTGTATTTCCTTGGGCTCGAAGTTTTCCTTTGAGAACAACATAGTTTTCGATGATACTTCAGCCCTTTTATTAGGCTGGGAAAGGCTTTTCTTGTACCAATATAGCCTACCATTCCACGCACATTATAGCGTTTTTATTTTGGTTGCAAATATACACATTTCAAATAACATAAAGATAATAAATCCGATATTTATTTGACAGAAACGCACAAAAAAGTTGCAAACACATCAAAAAGTTAAATAATATATTATTTTTAGCTCAAAAAGAAACGAATTACAATCATCTTAAAATAATAGACAACAGACTAACAATTTAAAAGCAATTCCAACGATTTTGATTACAAATTAAAAGAATATAGAATAGGCTTCTCATTTCGTGTCATAGAAATGATAGAATTTAGTATCATCATGAAATTAAATTTTTAATTTTGCCAAACATTTTGATACATAAAACAGGTATTATCATACAATAAAGATAGTAAGAATGAAGAAACAAGAACTTTTTAACAACGAAGCAAAAGGATTCCCTTACCAACGACATCCCAAACAGCCGGGCCTGTACGATGCGGCATACGAACATGATGCCTGCGGTGTTGGTATGCTGGTAAACATTCACGGAGAAAAGTCACACGACATTGTTGAGTCGGCTTTAAAAGTATTAGAGAATATGCGCCACCGCGGTGCCGAAGGTGCAGACAACAAAACCGGGGACGGTGCAGGCATTATGTTACAAATTCCGCATGAGTTTATTTTATTGCAGGGTATTCCCGTTCCGGAAAAGGGACGTTATGGCACCGGTCTGCTTTTTTTACCGAAAAAAGAGAAAGACCAGGCAACTATTTTGAGTATCATTATTGAGGAAATCGAAAAAGAAGGACTTACGCTGATGCATCTGCGTAATGTACCTACTTGCCCGGAAATTCTGGGAGAAGCGGCTTTGGCTAACGAACCGGATATCAAACAGGTATTTATCACGGGATTTACTGAGACAGAAACTGCCGATCGTAAACTGTATCTGATCCGTAAAAGAATAGAAAATAAAGTCAGAATGTCAGCCATTCCGGCGAAAGAGGATTTTTACATCGTTTCGCTCTCTACAAAAAGTATTATATATAAAGGTATGCTTTCGTCATTGCAGCTACGGAACTATTATCCCGACCTGACGAACAATTACTTCACCAGCGGGTTGGCTTTGGTGCATTCCCGTTTCAGTACTAACACTTTCCCGACATGGGGATTGGCACAACCTTTCCGCCTTCTGGCACACAATGGTGAAATCAATACGATTCGCGGCAACCGCGGGTGGATGGAAGCTCGCGAAAGTGTACTCTCCTCTCCCACTCTCGGGGATATCAAAGAGATCCGTCCGATTATACAGCCGGGCATGAGTGATAGCGCCTCATTGGACAACGTGCTGGAGTTTTTGGTAATGTCGGGATTGAGCCTGCCCCACGCAATGGCAATGCTTGTGCCGGAGTCTTTCAATGAGAAGAACCCTATCAGTGAAGATTTGAAGTCCTTTTATGAATATCATTCCATACTAATGGAACCTTGGGACGGACCGGCTGCCTTGTTATTCAGCGACGGACGCTTTGCCGGTGGTATGCTCGACCGTAACGGTCTGCGCCCCGCCCGTTACCTGATTACCAAAAATGATATGATGGTGGTTGCCTCAGAAGTCGGTGTAATGGATTTCGAACCGGGAGATATCAAAGAGAAAGGACGGCTGCAACCGGGTAAAATTCTACTGGTTGATACGGAAAAAGGCGAAATATTTTATGACGGTGAGCTGAAGAAACAACTGGCGGAAGCAAAACCGTACCGTATCTGGTTGTCTACAAACCGTATCGAACTGGATGAATTGAAAAGCGGACGCAAAATGCCTCATCATGTAGAGAATTACGACCGGATGCTCCGTACTTTCGGTTACTCAAAGGAGGATATCGAGAAACTGATTATACCCATGGCAAGTACCGGAGCCGAACCGATTCATTCAATGGGTAACGACACTCCGCTGGCTGTACTCTCGGACAAGCCGCAGTTGCTTTACAATTATTTCCGCCAGCAATTTGCCCAAGTGACAAATCCGCCAATTGACCCGCTACGCGAGGAATTGGTGATGTCATTGACGGAATATATCGGAGCAGTCGGTATGAATATTCTGACACCTAGTGAAAGCCATTGTAAAATGGTACGTCTGAATCACCCGATCCTAAGCAATACACAGCTGGATATCCTTTGCAATATCCGCTATAAAGGTTTTAAGACTGTCAAACTGTCGATGTTGTTTGAAGTAGCCAAAGGGAAAGCCGGATTACAGGAAGCACTGACCGAACTTTGCAAACAGGCGGAGGCCTCCGTAACAGAAGGAGTAAACTATATCGTCCTGACAGACCGGAATGTAGATGCCACTCATGCAGTGATTCCTTCACTTCTGGCAGTGAGTGCCGTTCATCATCATTTAATTTCTGTAGGGAAACGCGTACAGACAGCGCTGGTTGTGGAAAGCGGTGAAATACGTGAAGTGATGCACGCTGCATTATTGCTGGGATTCGGAGCAAGCGCCCTAAATCCATACATGGCTTTTGCTATTCTTGATAAGTTGGTAAAAAACAAAGATATCCAACTGGATTATGCCACGGCAGAGAAAAACTACATCAAGTCAATCTGCAAGGGACTTTTCAAGATTATGAGTAAAATGGGTATCTCTACGATCCGTTCTTACCGGGGAGCAAAAATCTTTGAAGCTATCGGTTTGAGTGAAGAACTGAGCAAAGCATATTTCGGAGGACTAGGTTCACCGATTGGAGGTATCCGATTGGAGGAGGTAGCTAGAGACGCCATTGCTTTCCATAATGAAGGATTTGCAGCAGAGGCAGGCGGATTATTACCGAATAAAGGTTTGTATTCTTTCCGTAAAGACGGAGAAAAACATGCCTGGAATCCTGAAACAATCAGTACATTACAGTTGGCCACCCGTTTGGGTAGTTACAAGAAATTTAAGGAATACACTCACTTGGTAGATGAAAAGGAAAAACCTATTTTCCTGCGCGATTTCTTAAAGTTCCGTCGTAATCCGATTTCTATCGAACAGGTAGAACCGGTGGAAAGCATCTTACGCCGCTTCGTTACGGGTGCCATGTCTTTCGGCTCTATCAGCAAGGAAGCACATGAAGCAATAGCTATTGCCATGAATAGGATCCACGGACGCAGCAATACGGGTGAAGGGGGTGAAGATGCTGCCCGTTTCCAGCCGTTACCTGATGGAAATTCCATGCGAAGTGCTATTAAACAAGTAGCTTCCGGCCGGTTTGGCGTGACGACAGAATATTTGGTAAATGCAGATGAAATACAGATTAAAATTGCCCAAGGAGCCAAACCGGGCGAGGGCGGACAACTTCCCGGATTCAAAGTGAACGATGTGATTGCCAAAACACGTCACTCTATTCCGGGAATTTCGCTGATTTCTCCTCCTCCCCACCACGACATTTATTCTATCGAAGATTTGGCTCAACTGATTTTTGATTTGAAGAACATAAATCCACAAGCAAAAATCAGCGTGAAACTGGTAGCGGAAAGTGGCGTTGGAACAATTGCTGCCGGTGTGGCAAAAGCGAAAGCGGACTTGATTGTGATCTCCGGAGCGGAAGGCGGTACAGGGGCTTCGCCCGCTTCTTCTATCCGTTATGCAGGTATCTCTCCCGAACTGGGATTAAGCGAAACACAGCAGACATTAGTCTTGAACGGACTTCGCGGACAGGTAGTACTGCAAGCCGACGGCCAGTTAAAAACCGGACGAGATATTATCCTAATGGCATTAATGGGAGCCGAAGAATACGGTTTTGCCACTTCCGCCCTCATCGTACTAGGTTGCGTGATGATGCGGAAATGTCATCAAAATACTTGTCCGGTTGGAGTTGCCACCCAGAATGAGGAACTGCGCAAACGCTTCCATGGCCGTAGCGAATACCTAGTAAATTTCTTCACTTTCCTGGCACAGGAAGTCCGGGAATATCTGGCTGAAATGGGATTCACAAAAATGGACGACATCATCGGACGGACTGATTTGATTGAACGTAAATCGGGGACGGACGACCCGAATCCGAAGCACGCATTAATTGATTTCACAAGATTACTGACACGCATTGACAATAGTGCAGCTATCCGCCACGTCATTGACCAGGACCATGCTATTTCTACTGTAAAGGATGTGACGATTATTGATGCAGCTCAGGCGGCTATTGAACATGAGAAAGAGATTTCTCTGGAATATACGATAGCTAATACCGACCGTGCTATCGGCGCTATGCTTTCCGGCGTCATCGCCAAGAAGTATGGAGAAAGAGGATTACCGGAACATACGTTGAACGTGAAATTCAAAGGCTCGGCAGGTCAGTCATTCGGTGCATTCTTAGTACCGGGAGTTAATTTCAAACTGGAAGGCGAGGCTAACGATTATCTGGGAAAAGGGTTAAGCGGTGGTCGTATTGCCGTACTCCCTCCTATCCGTAGCAACTTCGAAGCTGAAAAGAATACGATTGCAGGCAATACGTTACTTTATGGAGCTACAAGTGGTGAAGTGTATATCAACGGACGTGTAGGTGAACGTTTTGCTGTACGTAATTCCGGTGCAGTAGCCGTAGTAGAAGGTGTAGGCGATCATTGTTGCGAATATATGACTGGAGGACGTGTGGTGGTTCTCGGACAGACAGGACGCAACTTCGCTGCCGGTATGAGTGGTGGGGTAGCGTATGTATGGAATAAGGAAGGAAACTTTGACTATTTCTGCAATATGGAAATGGTAGAACTTTCACTGATTGAAGAAGCCAGTTACCGAAAAGAATTACACGAACTGATTCGTCAACATTACTTATATACAGGTTCGAAACTGGCACGTACCATGCTTGATGACTGGAATCATTATGTCGATCAATTTATCCAGGTAGTGCCTATCGAGTACAAAAAAGTGCTACAGGAAGAGCAAATGAGAAAGTTACAACAAAAGATTGCAGATATGCAAAGAGACTATTAACCGACAACCGGCAGATGCCGGAGCCAGGTTTCCATGCGGGACTAAAATTAAACTTAAAACTTAAAGAAAATGGGAGATCCTAGAGCTTTTTTAAATATACCTCGACAGGAAGCGGGATACCGCCCTGTGAACGAACGAATCACTGATTACAGTCAGGTAGAACAAACATTGAATACAAACAGCCGCAAGTTACAGGCTTCTCGCTGTATGGACTGCGGCGTACCCTTCTGCCACTGGGCATGCCCGATAGGGAATAAACAACCGGAATGGCAGGACGCTTTATTCAAAGGGAAATGGAGAGAGGCATACGAAATCCTATCGTCCACCTGTGACTTTCCTGAATTTACGGGGCGTATTTGTCCAGCCCTTTGTGAGAAGTCTTGTGTACTAAAACTTTCATGTGACCAACCTGTGACGATTCGCGAAAACGAAGCGGCTATCGTTGAAGCAGCTTTTCGTGAAGGATATATACAAATACAGACCCCGGAAAGAAACGGAAAGAAAGTAGCGGTTATTGGTGCCGGTCCTGCCGGACTGGTCGTGGCCAATCAACTCAATCTAAAAGGATATTCAGTAACCTTATTTGATAAGAACGAAGCTCCCGGCGGATTGCTACGTTTCGGTATTCCCAATTTTAAACTGGATAAGAATGTGATTGACCGGCGCATGAATATCTTAACTGCGGAAGGAATCAAGTTTGAAATGGGAGTAGAAATTGACGTCAATCATTTACCGGAGGGATTCGACGCTTACTGCATCTGTACGGGAACACCGGCAGCACGCGATTTAAGTATTCCGGGACGGGATTTGAAAGGTATTTACTTTGCACTTGAAATGCTGGCCCAACAGAATAGGATTCTGGAAGGACAAACTTTCTCCAAAGATAAATTAGTGAATGCCAAGGGCAAAAAGGTACTTGTCATTGGTGGTGGAGATACGGGGTCGGATTGCATCGGAACTAGTGTGCGCCAAGGAGCAACCAGCGTAACGCAGATTGAGATCATGCCCCAGCCACCCGTGGGACATAACCCGTCTACCCCCTGGCCGCAGTGGCCGGTAGTCCTCAAGACTACTTCCAGCCATGAAGAAGGTTGCATACGCCGCTGGTGCCTCACTTCCAATCAATTCCTAGGAAAAAATGGGAACGTAACAGGTGTGGAAGTGGAAGAAGTAGAATGGATTCCGGCAACAGACGGAGGACGTCCGACACTGAAACCTACCGGGAAAAAAGAGGTGATCGAGGCAGATATGGTATTGCTGGCCATGGGATTCTTAAAACCGGAACAACCGAATTTTGCCGATAATGTATTTCTTGCCGGAGATGCTGCTACCGGAGCCAGTCTGGTGGTACGCGCCATGGCAGGAGGACGAAAGACGGCTGCGGAAATAGATACTTATTTAACAACTAAAAATTAAAGTTATGTGTGGAATAGCAGGTATACTCAATATAAAAGCTCAAACCAAGGAGCTAAGAGATAAAGCATTGAAAATGGCTCAGAAAATCCGTCACCGCGGACCGGACTGGAGTGGTATCTATGTAGGTGGAAGTGCGATTTTGGCACACGAACGCCTTTCAATTGTCGACCCGCAAAGTGGAGGGCAGCCTTTGTACTCTCCCGACCGGAAACAAGTACTTGCCGTAAACGGTGAAATCTATAACCACCGGGAAATCCGTACCCGATATGCCGGAAAATATGATTTTCAGACGGGAAGTGATTGTGAAGTTATTCTTGCCCTTTACAAAGACAAAGGCATTCACTTTTTGGAAGATATCAGCGGAATCTTTGCATTCGTTCTCTACGATGAAGAAAAAGATGAATTTCTGATTGCCCGTGACCCAATTGGCGTCATACCTTTATATATAGGCAGGGACAAAGACGGGAAAATATATTTCGGCAGCGAGCTGAAAGCTCTTGAAGGATTTTGCGATGAGTATGAATTATTCCTTCCGGGACATTACTATTACAGCAAGGAAGGGCAAATGAAACGTTGGTACGCACGCGACTGGACGGAATATGAAACTGTAAAAGACAACGATGCGAAAGCCGGCGATGTGAAAGAAGCATTAGAAGATGCCGTTCATCGCCAATTAATGAGTGATGTGCCTTACGGAGTACTTCTTTCCGGTGGCTTGGATAGTTCTGTTATCTCCGCCATTGCCAAGAAATATGCGGCCAAACGTATAGAAACAGACGGAGCAAGCGATGCATGGTGGCCTCAACTTCACTCCTTTGCTATCGGTCTGAAAGGTGCACCCGATTTGATAAAAGCACGTGAGGTTGCCGAATATATCGGTACCGTACACCACGAAATAAACTACACCGTGCAGGAAGGACTAGATGCGATCCGTGATGTTATCTATTTTATCGAAACGTATGATGTAACTACCGTACGGGCTTCCACTCCTATGTATCTATTGGCACGTGTCATTAAATCCATGGGAATCAAAATGGTGCTGAGCGGAGAAGGTGCCGACGAAGTTTTCGGAGGATACCTTTATTTCCATAAGGCTCCCACCCCACAAGCATTTCATGAAGAAACAGTACGTAAACTTTCTAAATTACACATGTATGACTGTCTTCGTGCTAATAAAAGTTTGTCAGCTTGGGGCGTAGAGGGACGTGTACCATTCTTAGACAAAGAGTTTCTTGATGTCGCAATGACGTTGAATCCGAAAGCCAAAATGTGTCCCGGAAAAAACATTGAAAAGAGAATCGTACGCGAAGCCTTTGCCGATATGCTACCGGAAAGCGTGGCATGGAGACAGAAAGAGCAGTTCAGTGACGGTGTAGGGTATTCCTGGATTGATACGTTAAAAGAAATAACCACTGCTGCCGTAAGTGATGAACAAATGGAAAACGCGGCCGGGCGCTTCCCTATCAATACCCCACAAAATAAAGAAGAATATTATTACCGCAGTATCTTTGAAGAACATTTCCCCAGCGAAAGTGCAGCACGCAGTGTACCCAGTGTTCCCAGCGTAGCCTGCTCTACAGCAGAAGCGCTGGCATGGGATATCGCCTTCAAGAACCTGAATGAACCGAGCGGACGCGCAGTAAAAGGAATACATGAAGAAGCCTATACTTAACTGACGACAGAAAGAATCACAGAATCGGTTATTTCTGTTACTTTTTTGTAGTATTTCGATTCTAAATCCCAAGGATTAACGCAGATTAACATATAATTGACTAATTTGCGTTTTCTTTTTTATAATTTTGAAGCCAAACCCAATTAAACCTATATAAACCCTTTAAAAGATAAAACGAATGAATTTTAAAAAAATGATGATAGGTTCCGCCCTTTTAATGGCTGCATGTTGTATGCAGGCGCAGACAAAAGCAATTGCTCACCGCGGTTTCTGGAAAACCCCGGGATCATCACAAAACAGTATTACATCACTTCTAAAAGCAGACTCTATCGGTTGTTATGGTTCAGAATTTGATGTTTGGCTTACTAAAGACAGCAAGTTAGTAGTCAATCATGATCCTGTGTACAAAATGAGACCTATGGAGTATTCTAAAGGAGACGCGCTCACTGGGTTGAAATTATCAAATGGAGAAAACCTCCCAAGTCTGGAGCAGTACTTAAAAGTCGGAAAAGAACATAATACTAAACTGATACTTGAACTGAAAGCACTTAACAGCAAAAAGCGCGAAACCAAAGCCGTTCAGGAAATTCTGGCTACGGTGAAAAAAATGGGATTAGAGAGCCGCATGGAATATATCACTTTCTCATTGCATGCCATGAAAGAGTTTATCCGCCTGGCACCTGCCGGCACTCCGGTATTCTATCTGAACGGTGAATTATCTCCGAAAGAATTAAAAGGACTCGGGGCTACGGGTCTTGACTATCACATGGGAGTGATTAAAAAACATCCCGAATGGATTAAAGAAGCTCATGACCTTGGTCTGAAAGTCAATGTGTGGACAGTGGACGAAACCGAAGAAATGAAGTGGTTAATTGAACAGAAAGTAGATTTCATTACGACCAATGAGCCGGTTGTTTTGTTGGAAGAACTAAAAAAGAATAAATAAAACATACACATTCAATACTCTATCCTTCAACATTAATGAAACAGCCCGTTCCTTTTAAAGGAACGGGCTGTTTCTCGGTGTCAAACGTATGGTTTCTTTTAAAGAAAAATGCAAACATATAAGAACTTAATTATCAATACACTACATTTTTCGTTATTTTTAATTGAGGAAGAAATTGATATTTCTATGCATACCTATAAAAGATTACAGTCCGATCACTTGAAATCATCTAATACATCTTTCAGTTCTTCCACTGTCAACTCCCCAACTTGTCTCCAGAGTTCATTTCTCTTATGTAATAAAAGAAAAGCCGGAATAGTATCTATGTTATGCGCATCGGCTATTGCCTTATCTTCTCCAACATTTACTCGTACTAATTCGATTGTCCTCTTCTCATAAGTACGGAGTACCGGCCCTATCCATTCGTAATGAGGCGACCAGTCCGCATAAAATACAACCAATACCAAATGATTGGTTCGTACTGCTGTTTCTAATTGTTTCTCTATATTCATATCTCTACATTTTTATATTAATATAGTGCTAGAACAATGAATACGGGAAAAGGTTCTTCAGAGTATCCGGCAAGCAATATGATAGTGAAATAAAGCTATCCGCTTTCATTTCGTCAAAACAAGAAGGAGTTTTTTCCTATTCTTATGACTAAATTTAAAGATTATCAAGGCTAATTATTCTTTATATATTATGAAAGTATATGCAAAACAATTCACCTAAATAACAGTTTATCAATATACACATATATATAATTTCAGATTATAACCAAAAATAGCTATATACGAAACAATTGAAAGTTTACATAAAATAAATAGAGATTAGATATATATTTCAATAAAACATAAAGCAAAAAGTCATACCTTTGCGTTGTAATAAAACAAAAGGATACAACAGCCAGCAAATACAAGTCAAAATGACAAAAAAGATTAAGTTCACTAAAATGCATGGAGCAGGAAATGACTACATATATGTAGACACTACCAACTATCCGATAGCAGCTCCTGAAAAGAAAGCAATCGAATGGAGCAAGTTCCATACAGGAATTGGGAGTGACGGACTTATATTGATCGGAAACTCTGATAAGGCTGATTTCAGTATGCGTATTTTCAATGCAGACGGTTCGGAAGCGATGATGTGTGGTAATGGAAGCCGTTGTGTAGGCAAATATGTATATGAATATGGCTTGACTGATAAAACAGAAATCACTCTGGACACACTGTCGGGAATTAAAATTCTGAAACTTCATGTAGAAGGAAAAACAGTTACAGCAGTCACAGTAGATATGGGCAGTCCATTAGAAACAGGAGAAGTTCATTTTGAGGACAAATATCCTTTCCGATCAACCAGAGTATCAATGGGAAATCCTCATCTGGTTACTTTCGTGGATGATATTACCCAGATTAATTTGCCGGAAATCGGCCCTGAATTGGAGAATCATCATCTTTTCCCCGACAGAACCAATGTAGAGTTTGCACAAATTGTCTGCAAAGATACTATACGGATGAGAGTATGGGAAAGAGGTTCGGGAATTACTCAAGCCTGTGGGACAGGTGCTTGTGCTACCGCAGTAGCAGCCTTCATCAACGAGCTTACAGGAAGAAAAAGCGATATAATAATGGACGGTGGTACAGTCACCATTGAATGGGATGAAGCCTCGGGCCATATATTAATGACGGGACCGGCAACTAAAGTTTTTGACGGAGAAATTGAAGAAATCGAGGGTTGAGGGGTTGAAAATGAAGAATTAATAATAATAATTGATAGAAACTTAAAACAATAACCACATGGCATTAGTAAACGAACACTTTTTAAAATTACCGGGAAGCTATTTATTCTCGGATATAGCAAAAAAGATAAATACTTTTAGGATAACGCATCCCAAGCAGGACATCATCCGGCTAGGTATCGGCGATGTTACTCAGCCACTTCCCAAGGCTTGTATCGAAGCAATGCACAAAGCAGTAGAAGAACTAGCCGATAAGGATACATTCCGCGGATATGGTCCTGAACAGGGATATGATTTTCTAATTGAAGCAATTATAAAAAATGACTTTGCTCCGCGCGGTATTCATTTCTCCGCTTCAGAGATATTCATCAGCGACGGAGCAAAAAGCGATACTGGAAATATCGGAGATATTCTCCGTCATGACAACAGTGTCGGCGTCACAGACCCTATTTATCCGGTTTATATAGACAGTAACGTCATGTGCGGACGTGCCGGAGTATTAGAGGAAGAAACAGGTAAGTGGAGTAATGTAACTTATATGCCTTGCACAAATGAAAATAACTTCATACCCGAAATTCCGGACAAACGGATAGATATTGTCTATCTCTGCTATCCGAATAACCCGACTGGCACTACACTGACAAAACCGGAATTGAAGAAATGGGTAGATTACGCTTTGGCAAATGACACGTTGCTCCTGTTCGACGCTGCTTATGAGGCATATATTCAGGATGCGAATGTCCCCCACTCTATTTATGAAATCAAGGGAGCCAAGAAGTGCGCCATTGAGTTCCGTAGTTTTTCGAAGACGGCAGGATTCACCGGAGTGCGTTGCGGATACACTGTAGTCCCCAAAGAACTTACCGCCGCAACACTCGAAGGAGACAGAATCCCACTCAACAGACTGTGGAACCGCCGCCAATGTACTAAGTTCAACGGCACTTCCTATATCACTCAACGGGCGGCAGAAGCAGTTTACAGCGCAGAAGGAAAGGAACAGATTAAAGAAACGATTAACTATTATATGACCAATGCAGGAATCATGAAGGAAGGACTGGAAGCTAGCGGATTGAAAGTTTACGGAGGAGTCAACGCTCCCTATTTATGGGTAAAAACCCCGAATGGCCTTTCTTCATGGCGGTTCTTTGAGCAGATGTTGTATGAGGCCAACGTAGTCGGAACTCCCGGTGTAGGTTTTGGCCCCAGCGGCGAAGGCTATATCCGTCTGACGGCATTCGGTGAACGTAACGACTGCATTGAAGCCATGAGAAGAATAAAGAACTGGCTTTGAGCAGACATAGAATGGTTCTCTTATTATGATGTAAGAGGTGGCAGCAGGTATGGGATTCATCATCTTCAAAGTGCTCGACAAAGTCCACGGACTCCGCGTTCCGGCACGAGTTGAAGAAGAAAGGCTGGATATCTACGAACACGGAGAATCAGCATACAACTAACCATATAAGAGAACGTAATTATTTACTCTAACATATTTAACAACAAATCAAATTAGGTATTATGTCAAAACTAAGATTCAGAGTAGTAGAGACTGCTTTCAAGAAGAAAGCGGTTGAGGTAGCAACTCCTGTTGAACGTCCGTCGGAATATTTCGCCAAGTATGTGTTCAACAAGGAAAAGATGTTTAAATACCTTCCCAGCAAAGTGTATAATGCACTGATTGATGCTATTGATAATGGTGCTCCGCTAGACCGTAGCATTGCTGACGAAGTAGCTGCCGGCATGAAAAAATGGGCTATCGAAATGGGTGTCACTCATTATACCCACTGGTTTGCACCCCTGACCGAAGGTACGGCAGAAAAACATGATGCTTTTGTTGAACATGACGGTAAAGGTGGCATGATGGAAGAATTTACGGGCAAATTACTTGTTCAGCAAGAGCCGGATGCTTCCTCTTTCCCGAATGGAGGTATCCGTAATACTTTTGAAGCCCGTGGATATAGTGCCTGGGACCCTTCATCTCCTGCATTCATTGTAGATGATACTCTTTGTATCCCGACTGTGTTTATTGCATACACCGGCGAGGCCCTTGACTATAAAGCTCCATTATTGAAAGCATTACGTGCAGTAGACAAAGCAGCCGTAGACGTCTGCCATTATTTCAATCCGGAAGTGAAAAAAGTGGTTGCCTACCTTGGCTGGGAGCAAGAATATTTTTTAGTTGATGAAGGTTTATATGCTGCCCGCCCTGACTTATTAATGACAGGACGTACCTTAATGGGACATGACAGTGCTAAAAACCAGCAGTTGGAAGACCACTACTTCGGTGCTATCCCCACCCGTGTAGCTGCTTTTATGAAAGAGCTCGAAATTGAAGCTCTGAAATTGGGTATTCCCGTAAAGACCCGTCACAACGAGGTTGCTCCTAATCAGTTCGAGTTAGCTCCGATATTCGAAGAATGTAACCTGGCAAATGACCATAACTTATTGATTATGTCATTGATGCGCAAGGTAAGCCGTCGACACGGTTTCCGTGTATTACTTCATGAAAAACCATTTAAAGGTGTCAACGGTTCCGGTAAGCACAACAACTGGTCATTGGGTACTGATACGGGAATCTTATTAATGGGACCGGGGAAGACACCGGAAGACAATCTGCGTTTCGTGACATTTGTAGTAAATACGTTAATGGCAGTTTATCATCATAACGGGTTACTGAAGGCTTCTATCTCCAGTGCAACCAACGCCCACCGCTTAGGCGCCAACGAAGCACCTCCCGCAATCATATCTTCTTTCCTCGGAAAGCAGTTATCGCAAGTATTAGACCATATTGAAAACAGCACAAAAGACAATTTAATCAGCCTTAGCGGCAAACAGGGAATGAAACTGGATATTCCGCAGATACCGGAATTGTTGATTGACAATACAGACCGTAACCGCACCTCTCCTTTTGCCTTCACCGGAAACCGTTTCGAATTCCGTGCCGTAGGTTCCGAAGCAAACTGCGCCTCTGCAATGATTGCGCTGAACTCCGCAGTAGCAGACCAGTTAGCGAAGTTCAAGAAAGACGTGGACGCTCTAATTGAAAAAGGAGAACCGAAAGTTTCCGCTATCCTTGAAATCATTCGCGGATATATCAAAGAATGTAAAGCCATTCACTTCGACGGCAACGGCTACAGTGACGAATGGAAAGAAGAGGCTGCACGCCGTGGTCTGGATTGTGAAACGAGTGTTCCCGTTATCTTCGACAACTACCTGAAACCGGAAACAATTGCCATGTTCGAAGCTACCGGTGTAATGACAAAGAAAGAGTTGGAAGCACGCAATGAAGTGAAATGGGAAACTTACACGAAGAAGATCCAGATTGAAGCCCGTGTATTGGGTGACTTGGCTATGAACCACATTATACCGGTTGCAACCCAGTATCAGACGGATTTGATTAATAACGTCTATAAAATGCAATCCCTGTTTCCGGCAGAAAAAGCGGCGAAACTATCAGCAAAGAATCTGGAACTTATCGAAGAAATTGCTGACCGTACAGCCTTCATCAAAGAGCATGTAGACGCAATGGTAGAAGCGCGTAAAGTGGCGAACAAGATTGAAAGCGAACGTGAAAAAGCCATTGCTTATCACGACACGATTGTTCCGGCACTGGAAGAAATTCGTTATCACATCGACAAGTTGGAACTTATCGTTGACAACCAGATGTGGACACTTCCGAAATACAGAGAACTATTATTTGTAAGATAGAAAAAGAGAATGTCCGATGAAGAAGTTTTCATCGGACATAAAGTAGAAATGATCTATTTCTTTTGTTGGTTGTTTTAAGTTTGCAGTGGAGGGGTACCGTGAGGTAGCCCTCTTCTTTTTCTTATTTTATTCAATAATCTTCGCATCCTCAATATCCTCATCGTGATGTGATATCGGGTTCTTCGGACGGCAACGTACAAACTTAAACCAGTTTATCAATTCAGAAAGCGAATATACCAAGCTACTGATACCAATAATTATAAACGCTGTATTACGTGCTCCTGTCGGATTGAATAAAGCAACGATGCCCGCAATTAAAATCAAAGCGGGAACCAGATAAAATGCTCCCGGAACAGGTGTCCAACGACGAGCCATTGACAAGGAAGCTATCTGCTGCACCCCTCCCATTATCAGGATAAAACCTAACAAGAACATCAGGACATCTGCAAAAAATTCGGGCATTACAATCAGCCAAAGTCCGAAAAGCAGACTGCCGACTCCTTCTATCGGAAAACGGGGCGAAACTCCGTCTTCGGATTTCTTACGTCCGAAATAGCCGAAAAGGCTGATAACACCGGGAATCAAAAAGGCAACTCCAACCGTAATAACGATATAACTGGCAGCTGTATTAGGCCATAGCACCAACACCAGACCAATCACTAATGCAAAGAGAATACGAATAAGGGAATAATTCATTGTTTTCATAAATTCTATATTTTTTAACCAAGTCTGTTTCAATACTTTTGCGAATATAAGTGTTTCTACTGATATATAAAAATAACAAATAAACATTGTAATAAGTTCGTAACAAAATCGTTATAGCTATTACATCTCACTTAGATACTTTTGCAGAAAATTAAAAATAGATTCTTCATCATGAAACCAAGCGAAACAAGAAAGAAGTGCCCTTATGTTGAGCGTGACATCAGTTGGATGTATTTCAACCAACGTATCTTACTCGAAGCTGCCCGCCCGGAAGTTCCTTTACTGGAACGGCTGACTTTTCTTGGCATCTATTCGAACAATCTTGACGAGTTCTTCCGCGTCCGTGTCGCTACCTTAAACCGGATTATAGAGTATGACGACAAGAATATACAGAAAGAACAGGAAATCGCTGCGCACACACTGAAACAGATAGGTAAACTGCACAACCGTTACTATGAACAGTTTGAAGAAACATTCGCTTCTATCATGGAAGAACTGAAAAAAGAGAATATCTACGTTATCAAAGAAACGGAAATGAACGATGAGCAGAAAGCGTTCATCACTTCTTTCTATCGTAATAAGCTGAACGGTTCCACCAACCCTCTTTTCCTTAACGGTCCCCGACAGCTGGACGACCAGACAGATGAAGATATTTACCTGGCTATCCGCTTGCTCCGCAAAGATGAAGCAGGAAAAATAAAAGAGAAGGATTACGCGGTTATCCAACTGCCCGTTGGGGAATTCGGACGCTTCATCCAACTACCCGAATCGGAAGGAAAGACCTATCTAATGTTTCTTGATGATGTTATCCGTTACTGCCTGCCAATGATTTTTGTCGGAATGAAATATACGGATTATGAAGCATATACCTTCAAATTTACCAAAGACGCTGAAATGGAAATAGACAGTGATTTGCGGACCGGCGTACTTCAGAAAATCTCCAAAGGAGTGAAAAGCCGCAAGAAAGGCGAACCTCTCCGTTTTGTATATGACGAGCAAATCCCCAGGGACTTGCTAAAAAGACTGACCGACCGGCTGAATATAGACAAGAACGACACCCGCGTAGCCGGCGGACGTTATCATAATTTCAAAGACCTGATGAAATTTCCTGTCTGCGGACACAGTCATCTGAAATATCCGGTTTGGGAACCGATTTTCAAACCCGAACTAAATGGTACAGAAAGCCTGCTGACCCTGATTCGCCAGAAAGACCGTTCACTACATTATCCTTATCATAGTTTTGATACGTTCATCCGCGTACTGCGCGAAGCTGCTATCAGCAAAGAAGTGAAAAGCATCAAGATGACGCTTTACCGACTAGCTAAAGACTCCAAAGTGGTTAAAGCATTGATTTGCGCAGCAAAGAACGGTAAGAAAGTGACGGTAGTCATCGAACTACTGGCACGTTTTGACGAAGCCTCAAATATCAACTGGAGTAAAAGGATGCAGGATGCAGGAATCCGTGTAATCTTCGGGGTGGAAGGGCTGAAGATTCACTCCAAACTGGTGCACATCGGGACAAGACATGGAGATATTGTCTGTATCAGTACAGGCAACTTCCACGAAGGAAATGCACGTATGTATACCGACTATACCATTATGACAACTCACCGTCCCATTGTCCGGGAAGTAAATGCAGTATTTGACTTTATCGAGAAGCCATACACTCCCGTCAATTTCAAAGAGTTGCTCGTTTCTCCCAATGATATGCGTAAACGGTTGATTGCCCTTATCAATAAGGAGATAAAGAACAAGGAACAAGGAAAAGACGCCTATATCCTTGCCAAAGTAAATCACATAACAGACCGCGCACTTATCGAAAAGCTATACGAAGCCTCAGCAGCAGGAGTCAAGATAGAACTAGTTGTACGCGGCAACTGTTCTTTAGTACCGGGCGTTCCGGGTGTCAGTGAAAATATACATATCAATGGAATTATCGACCGTTATCTTGAACACTCACGTATTTTCATTTTCGCTAATGCCGGAGAAGAAAGGTATTATATCGGTTCAGCAGATTGGATGCCACGCAATCTGGACAACCGCATCGAAGTACTGGCTCCTGTTTATGACAAAGAGATACAGGCGGATTTAAAACGGATTGTTTGTTACGGGTTTCAGGATACAGCCAAAGGACGCATAGTAGACGGAATGGGAACCAACCGGATATGGAATTTTCCGTTTACTCCCCCGCTTAGTGAAGAAATGGCATCGCTTTTCCGTTCACAAGAAAAATTATATAACGAATACAAGAACACATGATGATAAATATGAAGAAAGTTAATTATGCAGCAATCGACATCGGTTCCAATGCCGTACGACTACTGATAAAATGCGTAAACGAAGAAAATGCGCCCGAACTTATGAGTAAGGTGCAACTCATCCGTATCCCGTTACGGCTAGGAGAAGACGCTTTCACAGCAGGTATTATTTCAGCAGAAAAAGAAAAGAAACTGATCCGGCTGATGAAAGCTTACAAGCAGTTAATGAAAATATATGATGTAGTGGATTATCGCGCCTGTGCCACGTCCGCTATGCGTGATGCCCGGAACGGTAAAGCTATCGTCCGGCAAATAGCCAAGAAAACGGGTATTCGTGTAGATATTATCGACGGACAGGAAGAAGCGCATATCGTATATGACAATCATATCGAGCAACTGTTTGCTTCCGGACAGAATTATCTATATGTAGATGTTGGCGGCGGTAGTACGGAAATCAATCTTATCAGTAACGGAGAACTGAAAAACTCCCGTTCATATAATATAGGTACAGTCCGTATGCTTAGCGGCATGGTGAAAGAGGAGGAAAAAGAAGCGTTACGTACTGACCTGATTGGCATTGCCACAGAATATGCGCCTGTCAGCATTATCGGTTCGGGGGGAAATATCAACAAACTCTTCCGTCTCGCGGATAAAAAGGATAAAAAGGCTTCTCTCCTACCAGTTGAGTCACTACGTGAGATTTATTTAGCATTACAGGTACTTCCCGCCGAACAGCGCATCAAACAATACAAGCTAAAACCGGATCGGGCAGATGTAATTGTTCCGGCAGCAGAGATATTTCTTGAGGTGGCGACTTATGTAAAAGCTACCGGTATTATTGTACCTACTATCGGATTGTCCGATGGTATCATTGATAGTCTGTACACACAGAATATGAATGTACCACCTGTTTCGCATAATTCTACTTCTCCAAGTTAAAGAATTTATACCTCAGTTTGCAACAATTTATTCGTCTGACAACTGTCTTCTTTTCGTCTGACAGTTGTTAGACGAAAAGACAACAGTTGTCAAACGAATGTTCAACAACTGTCAGACGAATAAAATCATGCAAAACAAATACTACTACCTTACAATCAAAGCATTAATTCGTAGCAAAAACCACCGGAAAACAAAAACTTCTCCGGCGGTTGACTTATATTTAAAAGAAAAGGTTAGTATTCTATCACTTTATCACTACTTGAAGGCATATTATACCAATCGGTATTAGTACTCTGGTCATGTGCCCAGTCCGCAAACTTAGCATACGCCTCTGTTATCACAGTTCTTTCTGTCGGATATGCGAATTTATCAGGAACGCAAAGAGCCCATGTATTATTGACTACCTTGATAACCTCAAGCACGTTATTATCTGCCAACTGACCATTCGCCGTTGCCGAATTAAATTGATTCAAATGAATCTCCGTTCTCTTTTCACCAGTACCCTGATATGCTATAAAGAAGTCTAAACAGTTTGTTACACTGGGAATGGATACGGCATTTTTAAGTTTGATTATCACTTCAAGAGTATATATATCTGTTAGAGATGTACTTGCATTTCCAGTATTCAGCATAGGACGTTGTGTTCCGGTATATCCATATACAGAATGTGCATCTCCAAACAAAGGAATGACAAGTTCACTGCCAGTCGTCTCATAAGATGCATCTTCAAATATACGGGAAGCAGACAAAGAACCGTCACGTTGAGCGGCGCCGGCTCCAAAGTCAACCGTTTCCACATTACTTTTATTTATTCCCAGTATTCTTAATCCGACACCTAATTGCTTCATGGCACCCACAGCCTGAAGGTCAACCACGTATTTCAATTCTTTCACTTCATTACCGGCAACGGGTAAAGTCACGTTCAATACAATATCATTGAAATCATAATCGCCTGCTTTGGGATAATTATCTTCGAAAGCATAGGAATAAACGGCTTTCCGAATCTCCACGTCATCGGGGGTATCATCAGAACCATATCCTTCTTTTATACACCCATCTTCATCAGCAGGAAGCAAAAAATCTGCTTTTCCCGGATTGCAATAAGTGGCGGAATTCTGTAAGCCTTTATATACTAACCAGTCGAAAGGAGTCCACAGTGATTGCTCTTTTTCATTAGAAGAGGTCTGATCTGTTATCTCACAAATAATGTTATTCGTGACTTTCGAATTTGATTCAATGAGCCCTGAAATATTAGCAATCGTATGAATTCTCAACAAAGCCGTTCCCGTTGTGGGACCGACTACATGCCTATATAGACTAGCTTTACCTGTACAGGTCAGTATTGATTGTGCCTCCATCACAATATCATTGTTATTTCCGTTATAACCCAACTCCCCACAAATAGCTTCAGAAGTATGCCCCATTATAAGTGTACCGAACTGAAACATTCCTGCCACATTCATATAACAGCCGTTCTTAACATTGGTATTGTTATTACCATTAATACTACCAGCCTCAATAACACCGTGATTTATCAGTGTTGTACCGCTTGTAGATGCATTGTAAGAATTCAATTTAAGCGTTCCATAATTCATGAAATCAACCCCACTTCCACCGCCATCAATATTTAAACGGGAACAATCAATCATACCAGCATTATAATTACTAAACCCGGCAGAACTATTTGTTATTGAAATATCTCCCTCACCTATAATACTACCACCCGGCATTACAGTTATATAAGAAGCCCGAGTCAATATCAAACTGGCATTTCTAGTTATTTCTATTTTTCCTCCATTTTCAACTATTACCTCCGTTATATCACTGAATTGATTTTCGTTTTCAATCACCCATGTACTTCCTTCAGGAACAATCACTTTCACGGCATTAGCTCCACCCCAAGTTCCTCCTGTAGTAAATCTTGCCCTAAAGCCCCCTTCCTGAATCTTAAACCAACGTTCCTTTTCCTTGAAAACAGGAAGATTATAGGCAGAATACTGGTCAAATCCAGAGCCAAGATCCCAGCCGGACTTAATAATAGTAGCATAGGCCTTTTTATTACTAATATACTCATCTGTATAAGGAGCTGCCATAGCAGGTATATCTGTTATAGTTCTCGTGATAGAACAAGTAGTACTACCTTCTTTATTTCCGAAACAGGCCTTCACCTCTTCATTTTCAATAGCGATCGGTTGCACAAGATAATGTCCTTTTCTGTCTACACGCGCGACAAATACTCTATCGAGTGCAGTAGCACAATCCATTACAACATTAAAAGATGTACTTCTATTTGCAACACCTTCTGCTAAAAGTTTGGCATTACTTTCCGGACTTAAAGGATTCGCATCAAATATCCGTATCGGATAATCCTCTCCTAAATCTCCATTAACCGTCACGTGTGCAGTTACACTACGGGACATAGTCCAGTCTCCGTCAGGATCGATATTCTTTACCGGAAAAGTTTCTTCATAAATCTGTCTCAGTTGTTCTGCATCAAACAGATTTTTCTCATTATCCACACAACTGATAAAAACGGCAGAAGTTGCCAATAAAGAAAAGGTTAATACTTTTGCAATGTTTTGTTTCATAATCCCTTAATGCTTTAGTTCGTTTTATTTATGCGCAAAAACATCCACAACCCTCTCAATCATCGGTCATGGACGGTGCAAAGATAACTGTATTTGCAGATATTAAATAAAAAAAGGCTGCATTTTTCAATACAGCCTTCCTGTTTTTTTCTTTTTCAATCAAAAAGGGAAGATCAAAGGTAAAACAAATATCATCACAATTCCCATGATAATCTGTAACGGTAATCCTACTTTCACATAATCCATAAAAGTATATTGTCCGGCAGGCATTACCAATGCATTAGGCGGCGTAGAGAATGGAGAAGCAAAACACATACTTGCCCCCACTGTCACAGCAAACAGGAAAGGAATCGGGCTAACCCCGATTTGTATAGCACTTTGCAAAGCAATAGGTGCCAGCAGTACCGCAGTAGCCGTATTACTGATAAACATAGTCATCAATGAAGTAGTAAAATAGATACCCGCCATCAGAGCCAATGGTCCATAGGAACCCAATCCGCTCACCAATGTATTGGATATATACTCCGACGCTCCTGTTTTCTCCAATGCCAACGACATAGGCAACATTGCTGCAATGAGTACAATACTTTCCCAATTTATCGTTTTGTATGCGGCCTCTACATTACGGAAACACCCTGTCAGTACCATTAATATACCCGCAATCATAACAGCCGTAACCGGAGCAACCGGGATAAAATCAAATACCATCATTACCACCATTAACACCATGATAGCAGCAGCCACCGGAGCTTTATAGTCTAAAGTTACTTTAGCAGCTTCGGCTAAAGGCTGACCTAATACCACCCAATCAGAGTCTTCCTTACTAAGACGGGCGATATTTCCCCAAGTGCCTTGTACCAAAAGCACGTCGCCACTATGAATATGCTCATTTCCCAAATCCTGTAACAGATATTCCTTTTTACGACGGATACCTAAAACGTTCACATTATATTTATCACGGAATCCGGCTTCTTTAATTGTCTGGTTTACCAAATTAGACGCAGGCATCAATACTATTTCAGCAATACCTATATCATAAAAATCAAGAGAACTAGTTGTATTTTTCGTTTCCTCGGTAGCATGGTCACCTAATATATCGAGCAGATAATCTTCAGCAAACAGTTGTACTTTCTCAAAATCTCCTGTCACATACAGAATATCTTCTACTTGCAAAACCGTATCCGGTGCCGCAAATTTCTGCGTGATAGTTTTCAGGAAACGATGTTGCGATGCATCCCCACGACGGACTTCCATTATATTCAATCCATATTTGCGTCGTATATCCAAATCAATAATCGTTTTTCCCAAGAGTCGGGAATCCCCTATCACCTGCAAACGAAACAGGTTACTGGAAAGCCCGTATTCATTGACCAACTGCTTTAACGATTTTCCTGAACGGTTACTGTCATTCTTCTGTCCTTTTTTAGACAGAAACCATTTACTAAGCGGCATCAATACCAATGTACCGACAATCACACAAACAATGCCAACAGGCAGAAAAGAGAAGAAAGAAAGCGGTTCGAGTCCTGCCGAAGTTAATGTGTTCTGTATCACAAGGTTCGGCGGAGTACCAATCAATGTCATCATGCCTCCCATACTACTTGCAAATGCCAACGGCATCAGCAAGCGGCTCGGATTCATCCCGGCACTCATCGCCAGACTAACCACAATAGGAAGCATTAACGCTACTGTTCCGGTATTGCTGACAAATGCACCGATAGCTGAAGTCACCAACATCACCAATAGAAACAGACGAATTTCACTCGTTCCCGCAAGTTTAAGAATACGCGAACTTATCATCTTTGCCAACCCTGTTTGAAAAATAGCACCTCCTACCACAAACAGTCCGATCATCATAATAACTACCGAATTGGAGAAACCCGAAAGGGCTTCATCAGGAGTTAATATCTGAAAGACAAGTAAAGCAACCAGCGCACATAACGCTACAATATCCGAACGGATTTTACCATTTACAAAAAAGATAGCCGAAAGAACGAGAATAATAATGGTTATCAACATAAGTAATAAAATAAAATGAATGTTTTATTTCGATGATATCAAAAACTTGAGTGAACAAATATAGATATTTCTTCCCCCTTATAGAAAACAAATTAAAATTATTTTTGGTTTAAATGACGTCATTTTAATATCAAACAAGATATTCCCGTATTGCTTTGGGGTGCCAATACACGATACGATTGAACAATAAAAAACTGCCCTGTATACTTTTCTGATAAAAGTCACAAGGCAGTTATTATTTCTTATAGGAAAAGAAATTATAGTGCAGTTTCCAATATCTTACGAGCCACAGCACCTGTCACATTTCCATTTTCTCCATATTTTACTCCTCGCTCATTGAAGCGGCGTTCAATTTCAAGAATCGTCTCCTGGCCGATGTTTTCTTCGTGCAGGCGTGTAGTCAACCCCAATGAACGGAAGAATTGTTCCGTACAGCGGATTGCCTCATCTATCCGTTCCTCTTTTGTACCCGAAGTTATTCCCCATACGCGCTCACCATATTGCACAAGTTTATCTCCTTTGGCTTCCCGAAGCACTTGCAATGTAGCGGGAAGTACAATCGCCAGCGTATGTCCGTGTGTCAACCCGTGCAATGCAGTGATTTCATGTCCTATCATGTGAGTTGCCCAGTCCTGCGATACTCCCATAGCTATAAATCCATTCAATGCCATTGTAGCCGAAAGCATAAAGTCAGCCATAAGTTGATAATCATGCTGGTTCTCACGGATTTTCGGAGCTATTTCTATAAGAGTTTGCAGGAGTCCTTCTGCCCAACGGTCCATGACACGGCTTTGTCTGGGAGTAGTCATATACTGTTCCATGACATGTACAAATGTGTCCGCCAATCCACAAGCCACTTGATGAGGAGGTAAAGTAAATGTTACTTCCGGATCAAGAATAGAGAATAACGGATAGTTGGAATAAAAAGGATATTTTTCTTTGGTTTCACGACGTGAGATCACTGCTCCATTGTTCATTTCCGAACCGGTAGCGGGAAGCGTCAACACAGTGGAAAGAGGTACAGTGTGGGTAGCGGGACGTCCGGCAAGCACCAAGTCCCAAGCATCACCGTCATACAATAACCCGGCAGAGATTAATTTTGTACCGTCAATCACGGAACCACCACCAACAGCTAATAAATAATCTACCTTCTCTTCTTTTCCCAAAGCAATCGCTTTGCGGAGAGTTTCGATAGCAGGATTGGGTTCAATCCCCCAAAATTCAACGGTATAATGATTCTTCAGTGCTTCCTTCACCTGATCGTATACCCCGTTTTTCTTTACACTTCCACCGCCAAAAGTAATCATGATACGTTTGTCGGACGGAATTTCTTTCGCCAATCGGGCAATCATCCCGCGCCCCATTATCAGTTTGACGGGATTTTGAAAGATAAAATTTTCCATATCTTGTCTATTGTTATTATTTCGGTTATTATTCACTTTTCATGTTTCATGCAAATATACACGAATTATCTGAAACCTTGTCGGAATCAGGCTATGAATTGCTGCGTAAGAGAAGGAACCATAGCCGACAACCAAGGTTTCATATCTTCTGCTACCAACAACCAATAAAGTAATAATATAACGAAAATGGCAATAGCGATACCTACTAATACTTTTCTCTGTTTCATAATTGTTTTCTGTTTAAATATTCAGTATTTATAAGAACAGATCAGGGGGAAAATTGTTCTATATCAGAAAAATGAAGGGGAAAATGAAAAAAAGTCATTTTTTGTTTGTTGTTTCAAACAAAGTGTCTATATTTGCTCCCGTTAAATAACAAATGACAATGAGAACTATATTAGTAAATACATATTGGTGGTGGCGTCCGTTACAACTCCGACAGTCGTAAGGGAGCAGCGCTCGTATGTATATACCTCATTAAAGATATAACAGATTTGAAAGAGCCCTGTCGCAACTTGCGGCAGGGCTTTTTTATTTGCCCGTTTCTAAACATCGAAAAAAATAACATATAAAAATAGATAGGATTATGAAAAGTTTTTTAGTTGACCAGGATGGCTATTACGGAGAGTTCGGCGGTGCTTATGTACCGGAAATTCTCCACAAATGTGTAGAGGAACTGAAGAATAAGTACCTCGAAGTACTTGAGAGTGAGGAATTCAAGAAAGAATTCGAACAGTTGTTACGTGATTACGTAGGACGTCCTTCCCCACTCTATCCGGCAAGGCGCCTTTCGAAAAAATATGGTTGCAAATTATATCTGAAACGGGAAGACTTGAACCATACAGGTGCCCATAAAATCAACAACACTATCGGACAGATTCTATTGGCACGCCGCATGGGAAAAAAGCGCATCATCGCCGAAACCGGCGCCGGCCAACATGGAGTGGCTACCGCTACCGTATGTGCACTAATGAATATGGAATGTATCGTATACATGGGAAAAACGGATGTGGAACGCCAGCACATCAACGTTGAGAAAATGAAAATGCTGGGAGCTACCGTAATCCCTGTCACCTCCGGGAACATGACACTGAAAGACGCTACCAACGAAGCTATCCGCGACTGGTGCTGTCATCCCACCGACACTTATTATATCATCGGTTCTACTGTAGGACCTCATCCTTACCCGGATATGGTGGCACGTCTGCAATCCGTTATCAGTGAAGAAATCAAAAAGCAACTTCAAGAAAAAGAGGGACGCGATTACCCCGACTACCTGATAGCCTGTGTAGGAGGAGGAAGTAATGCTGCCGGAACTATTTATCATTATATCAACGATGAGCGGGTAGGTATCGTCCTGGCAGAAGCCGGAGGCAAGGGAATAGAAACCGGAATGACCGCAGCTACCATTCAACTTGGCAAAATGGGAATTATCCACGGAGCACGTACTTACGTTATCCAAAACGAAGACGGACAAATTGAGGAACCTTATTCGATTTCTGCCGGACTCGATTATCCGGGAATCGGACCGATACACGCGAATCTTGCCGCACAAAGACGCGCCAACGTTCTGGCAATAAACGATGACGAAGCCATAGAAGCTGCTTATGAACTGACTAAGTTTGAAGGAATTATCCCCGCACTGGAATCAGCTCATGCGCTTGGCGCTTTAAAAAAGTTGAAATTCAAACCGGAAGATGTAGTCGTATTAACTGTATCCGGACGTGGCGACAAGGATATAGAGACTTATTTATCCTTTAACGAAGAAAAACAGGACAATTAGTTCACAATAATTTGTAACTTGTAATTTGTAATCAAAATGAAAACATTCAATTATACTACCCACAGTAAACAGGTGTTGGGAGATATGCATACTCCGGTCAGCATTTATCTGAAAGTGCGTGATATGTATCCGCAATCTGCATTAATGGAGAGTTCCGATTATCACGCTGGAGAAAATTCACTGTCATTCATCGCCCTTTGTCCACTGGCAAATATCGGTGTGAACAGTGGTATAGTCACAGCCAACTATCCGGACAATAGCCGCACGGAAGAACCGCTGACGAAAACATTCACCGTAGAAAAGGCAATGAACCGATTCATCAATCAATTCCAAGTGACCGGAGAAAATAAGAATGTATGCGGACTTTATGGATACACGACTTTCAATGCCGTGAAATACTTCGAACATATTCCCGTTAAAGAGAGCCACGATGAACAGAATGATGCACCGGACTTATTATATATATTATACAAATACATAATTGTCTTCAATCATTTCAAAAATGAATTGACACTCGTAGAGATGTTGGCCGAAGGGGAAGAAAGCGGCCTGCCGGAACTGGAAGCAGCTATTGAAAACCGGAATTATGCTTCTTACAATTTTTCTGTGACAGGTCCCGTTACCAGCCCTATCACAGATGAAGAACACAAAGCCAACGTCCGCAAAGGTATTGCGCACTGTATGCGTGGCGATGTATTCCAGATCGTTCTTTCCCGGAGGTTCATTCAGCCTTACGCCGGAGATGATTTCAAAGTATATCGGGCACTCCGCAGCATTAACCCTTCCCCTTATCTTTTCTATTTCGATTTCGGAGGATATCGAATCTTCGGTTCTTCACCGGAAACACACTGCAAGATTGAAAGCAACCATGCTTATATCGATCCGATTGCCGGAACAACACGCCGGAGTGGCGATATCGTGAAAGACCGTGAACTGGCAGAAGCATTACTGGCTGATCCTAAAGAAAATGCGGAGCACGTTATGCTGGTAGACCTTGCCAGAAACGACTTGTCACGTAATTGTCATGATGTACAGGTACTTTTCTATAAAGAGCCACAATATTACAGTCATGTCATCCACTTGGTTAGCCGTGTCAGTGGTGAATTGAACGAGGATGCGGACAAGATAAAAACTTTTATTGATACGTTCCCTGCCGGCACTTTGAGCGGCGCGCCCAAAGTACGTGCCATGCAGTTAATTAGTGAAATAGAACCTCACAATCGCGGAGCTTACGGTGGTTGTATCGGTTTTATCGGATTAAACGGTGAATTGAATCAAGCCATAACTATCCGTACCTTCGTCAGTCGCAACAATGAATTGTGGTTTCAGGCAGGAGGTGGTATTGTGGCACGGAGTCAGGATGAATACGAATTGCAAGAAGTCAACAATAAGTTGGGAGCACTGAAAAAGGCGATTGATTTAGCCGTTCAATTAAAGAACTAAGCAGAAAAAATAAAGTAACCTGTTTAAGCAACAATTTTACAATAATCATAAAATGAAAATATTACTTTTAGATAATTACGACTCTTTCACCTACAACTTATTGCACGCAGTGAAAGAATTAGGTGCTACGGACATAGAAGTAGTCCGCAACGATCAAATAGGACTTGATAATGTGGAACGATTCGATAAAATCATCTTGTCTCCCGGGCCGGGTATCCCGGAAGAAGCAGGTTTATTGTTGCCTATTATCAAAAAGTATGCAGCCACGAAAAGTATTTTAGGTGTCTGTCTGGGACATCAGGCTATCGGCGAGGCTTTCGGTGCACGACTGGAGAATCTGAAAGAGGTATATCACGGTGTACAGACCCCGGTCAGTATCCTACGACAAGATGTATTATTCGAAGGGCTGGGAAAAGAAATTCCCGTAGGACGTTATCACTCTTGGGTGGTCAGCCGGGAGGATTTTCCTGACTGTCTGGAAATAACGGCAGAAAGCCGGGAAGGACAAATCATGGCATTGCGCCATAGGACCTATGATGTGCACGGGATACAATTCCACCCCGAATCAGTATTAACTCCGCAAGGAAAAGAAATTATCAAGAACTTCTTAAACGATTAAATTTATGAAACAGATTCTATACAAGCTTTTCGAGCATCAATATCTGGGACGTGATGAAGCCCGTACTATCTTACAAAATATCGCACAAGGAAAATATAACGATGTACAGGTGGCCTCACTCATCACTGTCTTTCTAATGCGCAATATCTCAGTCGAAGAATTATGCGGCTTCCGCGACGCATTGTTGGAAATGCGCGTTCCGGTTGATTTAAGCGAATTTGCGCCGATAGATATTGTAGGAACCGGTGGTGACGGGAAAAACACGTTCAATATTTCCACAGCATCTTGCTTCACGGTAGCCGGAGCAGGTTTCCCGGTCGTGAAGCATGGTAATTACGGAGCAACATCTGTTAGTGGCGCCAGTAACGTAATGGAACAACATGGTGTAAAGTTCACCGACGATATAGATCAGTTGCGCCGCAGCATGGAACAATGTAACATTGCTTATCTGCACGCTCCGTTGTTTAATCCGGCATTAAAAGCGGTCGCTCCGGTTCGCAAAGGACTTGCCGTGCGTACCTTTTTTAATATGCTCGGCCCGTTAGTAAATCCAGTATTACCGGCTTATCAACTTTTGGGAGTTTACAATCTTCCGTTATTACGCCTCTATACTTATACTTATCAGGAAAGTAAAACCAAATTTGCCGTTGTTCATAGCTTGGACGGATATGATGAAATTTCTCTGACGAATGAATTTAAGGTAGCAACGAGTGACAACGAAAAGATTTATACTCCCGAAAGCCTCGGATTCTCCCGTTATAGGGACATTGATCTGGACGGCGGTCAGACACCGAAAGAGGCAGCCAAAATTTTCGATAATATCATGAATAATACAGCAACTGAAGCTCAAAAAAATGTAGTAGTAGTTAATTCGGCTTTTGCCATTCATGTTATTTGCCCGGAAAAGACTATTGAAGAATGTATCACTCTTGCAAAAGAATCACTAGAAAGCGGAAGGGCACTGAATACATTAAAGAAGTTTATTGAACTCAATAATTAAAATATGAAAGATATATTATCCGAAATCATAGCAAATAAACGATTTGAAGTAGATCTGCAAAAACAGGCGATTTCTATCGAGCAGTTGCAGGAAGGAATTAGTGAAATGCCGTCTTCCCGTTCCATGAAACAGGCATTAATTTCCTCGTCTCCGGGAATTATAGCAGAGTTCAAACGTCGTTCTCCGTCCAAAGGCTGGATAAAGCAGGAGGCTCGTCCGGAAGAAATAGCTCCGGCTTATGTGGCTGCGGGGGCCTCTGCGCTCTCTATCCTCACGGATGAGAAGTTTTTCGGAGGGAACTTGAAAGACATTCGCGCTGCACGTCCTTTGGTAGATATTCCGATTCTTAGAAAAGATTTTATCATTGACGAATACCAACTCTATCAAGCTAAAATTGTTGGTGCAGATGCTGTACTTCTCATTGCCGCTGCTTTGAAACCGGAAAAATGCAATGAACTTGTGAAGAAAGCACACGATTTAGGTCTGGAAGTACTACTAGAAATTCACAGTTCCGAGGAGTTAACTTATATTAATGAGAAAATAGATATGGTGGGAATCAACAATCGGAATTTAGGAACATTCTTCACTGATGTGGAAAACTCTTTTCGGCTGGCCGGACAACTTCCCCAAGATGCAGTATTGGTATCCGAAAGCGGAATCTCCGACCCGCAAACTGTAAAACGTCTGCAAACAGCCGGATTCCGGGGATTCCTGATCGGAGAAACATTTATGAGAACTACACAACCGGGAAACACCTTAGGGAATTTCCTGCAAGGTATACAATAAATCAATTATTCAAAACAGAAGATTTATGGTCAACGGAAAAATCATCAAAGTATGCGGTATGCGCGAAGCCGAAAACATACAGGAGATAGAATCGCTCCAAGATATAGATATGCTGGGATTTATCTTCTATCCCAAATCTCCCCGGTATGTCTATGAGCTTCCGGCTTATCTGCCTATCCACACCCACCGTGTCGGTGTTTTTGTGAACGAAGACAAGCAGATTGTCAGTATGTATGCTGACCGTTTCGGACTAAACTATGTGCAACTACATGGAAATGAGTCACCGGAATACTGTCGATCATTGTATTCCATGGGGATAAAAATTATCAAAGCCTTTTCTATATCCCATCCGAAAGATCTGAAAAATGTATATAAGTATGAGAAAGTCTGTGACCTTTTCCTGTTCGATACCAAATGCGAACAATACGGCGGCTCCGGTAACTTGTTCGACTGGAATATTCTGCATACCTATAACGGTCTCCTTCCTTTCCTTCTTAGCGGAGGCATCAACTCTTACAGCGCCAACGCACTAAAGGAGTTCAAACATCCACGTCTCGCCGGTTACGACCTGAACAGCCGTTTTGAATTGGAACCGGGGAAAAAAGATCCGGTACGAATCCGGACATTTTTAAATGAACTAAAATGATAAATTTAATTTTTTAAAGTCATGAACAGAATTAACCAACTCTTCAATAGCAATAAGAAAGATTTACTTTCCATTTATTTTTGTGCAGGTGATCCAACTTTGGACGGTACTGCCGATGTGATCCGTACCCTCGAAAAGCATGGTGTCAGCATGATCGAAGTCGGAATCCCCTTCAGTGACCCAATGGCAGACGGTATTGTCATTCAAAATGCCGCAACTCAAGCATTACGCAACGGAATGTCCCTAAAGGTACTTTTTGAACAATTACGTAACATCCGCCGGGATGTAAAAATCCCATTAGTATTAATGGGCTATTTAAACCCGATTATGCAGTTCGGATTCGAAAATTTCTGTCGCAAATGCGTGGAGTGCGGAATCGACGGTGTTATTATTCCTGACCTTCCCTTCCATGATTACCAGGAACGCTATCGCATCATTGCCGAACGTTACGGCATTAAAGTGATTATGCTTATCACCCCCGAAACCAGCGAAGAACGTGTACGTGAGATTGATGCACATACAGACGGATTCATTTATATGGTTTCATCGGCAGCCACTACCGGAGCTCAACAGGATTTCAATGAACAAAAACGGTTATACTTCAAGAAGATTGAAGATATGCATCTAAAAAACCCATTAATGGTAGGATTCGGAATTTCTAACAAGGCAACTTTTCAGGCTGCCTGCGAACATGCTTCAGGAGCTATTATAGGTAGTCGATTCGTCACCCTGCTCGAAGAAGAAAAAGACCCGGAAAAAGCTATTCTCAAACTGAAAGAAGCACTGAAGTAAGTTTATAGAAGTAATCAGGAGTAAGTAGTTACTACTTTAGCTACTTACCCTGCTTTTCCTTTTAATTCCTAGCATACATCCGCATAAATATTCAATATTATAACATTTTACGCTAAAATACAAACAAATTTATCATTTACTATCCATAATTCGCAATTAATCTATATCTTTGTCAGCGTTTTAACAGTAATTCAACAATTATGAGAGCAGAAATTCCTTCCGTTTTGTTAATTTACACGGGTGGAACTATCGGAATGATAGAAAACCCAGAAACTGGTGCGCTAGAAAACTTTAATTTCGATCATCTGCTCAAGCACGTTCCTGAGCTAAAAAGATTCAACTATCGCATTTCCTCCTATCAATTTAATCCTCCTATCGATTCTTCGGACATGGAGCCTGCTTACTGGGCAAAACTGGTAAAAATCATCAATTACAATTATGATTATTTCGACGGTTTTGTGATCCTTCACGGAACAGATACAATGGCATATACAGCCTCCGCCTTAAGTTTTATGCTTGAGAATCTGAGTAAGCCTGTGATCCTCACCGGCTCCCAACTCCCTATCGGAACTTTGCGTACAGACGGGAAAGAAAATCTCATCACTGCTATTGAAATCGCTGCTGCAAAAAATCCGGATGGCACTGCTATCGTTCCGGAGGTATGCATTTTCTTTGAAAATCATCTGATGCGTGGTAATCGTACCACCAAAATCAATGCAGAAAACTTTAATGCTTTTCGCTCTTTCAATTACCCGCCTTTGGCACGAGTTGGCATACACATTAAATACGAGCCCAACCTCATTCGTAAACCAGACCCTACGAAGCCGTTAAAGCCGCATTACTTATTTGATAACAATGTGGTTATTTTAACCCTTTTCCCTGGTATTCAAGAGAGTATTGTAACTTCACTCCTTCATGTTCCCGGATTAAAAGCTGTGGTAATGAAAACTTTCGGTTCAGGAAATGCACCGCAAAAAGAATGGTTTATCCGTCAATTAAAGGAGGCTACTGAACGAGGCATTATCATTGTCAACATCACCCAATGTGCTTCCGGAGCAGTCGAAATGGGACGTTACGAAACCGGAATGCATCTCTTGGAAGCAGGTGTTATCAGCGGATACGACAGTACCCCTGAATGTGCTATAACAAAACTAATGTTTCTATTAGGACACGGACTGCCCAACAAAGATATACGATACAAAATGAACTCCTGTTTAATAGGAGAAATCACCAAGTCTTAAGACCCCCATTCGATTATTATAATCCTTTGATTCTCAAATCTGATATATCTGTAGATTTGAAAATCAAGGGATTTCTTATCATATAAAAAGTCTTAATCGCACCTACTAGAGCTAAAATAGAACCGAAACGGAAATTCAATTGTTTTTCCTACATAAAATAACAGAAAATACAGCCTAAATATAAGACATGCGGCTATTTTTGCATTAGATTTTGGTTACAAACAATCAAGCAATATTAATTATGATGAAAAAAACAATTCATTTCATGCCAATCATTGCAATAGCAATGGGAGGTATCCTGTTTAGTTGTGTTGACTCGGGGAAGGATTTGTATGATCCCTCCTACGAAACGTCCAACCCAATGGGAGACGGTTTTGCTGCTCCTGATGGTTTTGATTGGAGCACAATCAAAACAGAAAATGTCACAGTCGAAGTTAAAGATGAAGAAGGAGGGTTATATTCCTACTTAGTAGAAATATATACAGAAGATCCTCTTACTAATGAAAACGCATCTGTACTGGCTACAAGGACAGCAAATAAAGAGAATAACTTTAAAGCTACAGCTGCTATCACTCTGCTACCTACGCAAAAAGGTATTTATATAAAGCAGACTGATCCCAGAGGACGTGTAGAGGTATATCTGTTTGATGTGCCGGAAGATAATGACAACTTTACCTGTAAACTCTACTATCAAGAATCTGCTGCTCAAAACAGAGTGTTAATGAGTCGTACCGCTACCACAAGAGCTGTTTCACCCGAGAAACCGGTTTATACTTCCATACCAAGTGAAGCAAAAGAAATTACAGAAATGCAAGGAACAACTTTACTGCGTGACGCTTCCTATAAAATTACCTCTGACTATAACGGTACATTCAAATTTGACGGATATGACGGTGAGATTAAAACCAAAGTTTACGTTGATGCAACATGGACAATTCCGACTACATTCCAGTTCCAGAATGGTATTGAAATCATTGTTATGGACAATGCTAAAATAAAAGCATCCGGAGTGATGACTTTTATAAGAAACTCCATGCTGACTGTCATGGATGAAGGAAACGTTGAAGCCGAAAATATATCATTTACTAACGGAGCACCTGCGGCATTAAGAAACTGGGGTAATGTATCAGTTACAAACACTATGACATTACATTCGGGAGCTACACTCTACAACGGAGGTACTATAACAAGCAAGGACATAGCAATTAATTCAAATACCCAAATTATCAACGACAATAAGATTGAACTTGAAGGAGAGTTTAACCTTCCGTCTAATTTCTCATTAGAAAATAACGGAGAGATTTATGGAAAAAAAATGATTGCAAACTCAGATGCTGTTATCACAAACAAAAATATAATCATTTTTGAGACGATCAGTTTCACTAATCCTACCGTCAACAATAGTTGCAGTATGGAAGCCACTATTTCCTTCTACGCAAACGGAATTAAGTTAAACTTAACCCAAGGATATATCAAGGCACCTAAAATGGAGTTCCAAAACGGAGTTGTTAACTTGAATAACGGCTCTATGCTGGAAGCAACTACAAGACTGGATATACCTCCTGGTTATGCTACGTTCTATGGAAAAGGTGAAAACACCTCTATGATAAAATCTCCCATTATAGCCGGTCAAGGATTTACTTATGATGGCAATTTGGCTATTGAATCAGATAATCATGTAGAGAAAAGTCCACATTGGACTAATTTTCATGTACAGAACGGCGCATATATTACAAAAATAGGAGAATCCAAAGTAACTATCGAAGTTTGTACAGGAACAAAGAACGAAGGAAATAAGGGAGAAGAACCAGAGGAACCTAAATTCCCGATCATAGTGGATGATACACATAATTATGCATATTTATTTGAAGATCAATGGCCATTATATGGAGACTATGATATGAATGATTTAGTCATGATTATCAAAGAAAGAACGATTTCTCTCAATAAGAATAATAAAGTGGAAGAATTCAAATTAAGCATCGATTTAGCCGCTACCGGAGCTACTAAAAGTATTGGAGCTGCTATCATGTTGGACGGTGTTCCTGCCAGCGCAATTATGCAACCTGTTGAATTTAGTGACAACTCTCTTATCAAAAGCTTCAACCTGAACAGTAATAAGATTGAGAACGGACAAGATTATGCAGTTATTCCGTTATTCGACGATGCGCACAAAGCATTGGGAAGAGATCGGTATGAACAAATTAACACCTTTGCCAATCATTCAAACAATACGAATGTTAAGAACATCAGTTTCACCATAAAACTCAGCAATCCGATTTCTCCGGATGAATTAAACATCAACAAACTGAATGTTTTCATTTTTGTGGAAGGAAATAGAAATAATCGTAAAGAAATTCATGTTATCGGCTATCAACCAACCAAACTAGCTAATACTGATTTATTTGGAGGAAATAATGATAATAGTTCTGTTTCCGGTAAGAAATATTACATCAGTAAAGACAATCTGGCATGGGGAATCATGGTCCCTACTGACTTCAAGTGGGCTTTAGAGTATGTAAATATAAAAACTGTTTATTCCTTGTTTACAGATTGGGTAACTAGCGGTGGTGTTAAGAATCAGGAATGGTGGAAAACATTCGATTCATCTAAAGTGTACAAATAACAACCAAATATTTATTGATAACACGGATTTCATATTGATGAAATCCGTGTTTTTCTATTAGAACATCGCACTGAGAAATTTATTAGATAAAATAAATATATATCACGAATTTTACTTGTCAATATTGAGAGATTATTCTAAAATAATATCTATATTTGCAAACTGTCATAAATAATCTGTGACAGTAAGCTAATCTATAAATCAATAACAAAGCAAGCGATAGAAAGGTCTATTCGTATGAAGAAAAAAATATTACTAGTCGATGATAAAGCGACTATTGGAAAAGTTGCCGGTATATACCTAGGTAAGGATTATGATTTTACCTATTTGGAAGATCCCATTAAAGCAATAGAATGGCTGAATGAAGGTAACGTACCTGATCTTATCATTTCAGACATCCGTATGCCGTTAATGACAGGTGACGAATTTCTAAGATATATGAAAAATAACGAGTTATTCAAGTCAATACCTATCGTTATGTTATCTAGTGAAGAAAGTACAACCGAAAGAATCAGATTGCTGGAAGAAGGAGCGGAAGATTATATTTTAAAGCCATTCAATCCACTAGAACTCAAAATTCGAATCAAAAAGATTATCGATTAACACCAGATCCTCTATATGCAATATTTTGTTTACATAGGCAAAGATAGCAAGACTATAAACCTATTCTCTAAACTTAGCATAGGGGTATTTTATGCAGCATCTAATTGTAATCAAGCAATTAAGGTACTAGACAAGATACGGGAAAAATACGATACAGCTCTGTTTTTCGAACAGATAAATCTATCCCAAGATATTGCAAATATTCATTATATGCGCAAAAAGTATCCGGGACTTTATATGGTACTCGTCATTGATTCTTTATCTAAAGAAGAAGCTCCAAAATATCTCAAAGCCGGTATAAATAATACCATTAAATACGAAACGAATCCGGAATCCTTGCAGGCTCTGTCAACCTTCCTGAAACATAGAAAAGATCAAAAGATACAGGCACTTCAACTCAAGACGCAAAACTTGAATGCTTTCCGCCTACCTTTATGGAAAAGAGCTTTTGATATCGTCTTTTCAGGAATGGCATTGTTATGTCTTTCCCCACTTCTCATACTCACAGCACTGGCTATCCGCCTAGAAAGCAAAGGTCCTATTATTTACAAATCCAAACGTGTAGGAAGCAATTATCTGATTTTTGATTTTCTCAAATTTCGGTCCATGTATACCGATGCCGACAAACATTTGAAGGATTTCAATACGCTCAACCAGTATCAGCAAGAGGAAGATATTTGGGGAGAAGAGCAAGAGACCGAAGAAATTCAAAAAGTGGACGAAGAAGAAATTCTCCTGATATCTGATGATTTCGTTATTTCCGAAGAAGATTATATTCACAAAAAATCGAAAGAGAAAAGTAATGCTTTTGTCAAGTTGGAAAATGATCCTAGAATAACGAAGATAGGGCGCTTCATTCGTAAATATAGTATTGACGAATTACCACAGCTTATTAATATCTTAAAAGGAGATATGTCCATAGTAGGTAATCGCCCTCTCCCACTCTACGAAGCCGAATTACTAACTAGTGATGAACATATCGACCGCTTTATGGGACCGGCAGGACTTACCGGGCTATGGCAAGTAGAAAAAAGAGGTGAAGCCGGCAAGTTATCTGCGGAAGAACGCAAACAGTTGGATATCAAGTATGCAAAGACATTCTCTTTCTGGTTGGACATCAAAATTATTCTGAAAACAGTTACTGCATTTATTCAAAAAGAGAACGTATAACCTTTTACAGACGATGAGCACCTACATTTACATAATAGATGACCTGGTATTCTTCTTCGTGGGGATTGTTATTCTATACCTCTTTGTATTGGCAGTTGCATCGCACTTCAAGCGCATTGTCTATCCAAAAGCTGAAAAGAAATACCATTGTGCTATCCTCGTTCCGGAAGAAAGTCCGCTTCCCGTAATCTATCGTGAAGAATCTTACGAATTCTTCACATACAATGATTTGCATCAAGGAATCAATACTCTTGACAGAGAACACTATCAACTGGTCCTTATCTTATCAAACACAGCCATTTCTCTGTCTCCACTCTTTCTGGAGAAAATCTACAATGCGTATGATGCCGGAATACAAGCCATTCAATTACACACAGTTATTGAAAATCGCAAAGGTTTCTGTAATCGTTTCCGTGCTATATGCAAAGAAATAAAGAACAGCCTTTTCAGAGCTGGAAATACACAATTCGGACTGTCGTCTAACTTATCCGGAACCAATATGGCTATCGACTTGGGATGGTTGCAAAACAATCTGAGAAGCTCTAAAACCAATATCGAACGGAAGTTATTTCAGAAGAATGTATATATTGACTACCTTCCGGATGCTATTGTATACTGTCAATCAAGTCCGGTTCACCCATATAGGAGACGCCTCCGAAAGACAGCCTCTTATTTTTTCCCTTCGCTTTTGGAAGGGAACTGGAATTTCTGTAACCGAATAGTACAGCATCTAATACCTTCTCCGCTAAAAATGTGTATCTTCGTCAGTGTATGGACATTGCTGATTACAGGATATAACTGGGCATTATCTATCGGCTGGTGGCTTATACTCTTCGGCCTACTAGTTACTTATAGTCTGGCTATTCCGGATTATTTGGTGGAAGACAAAAAGAAAAAACATTCAATATGGAGAAAAAGACATTTAAGCAACGAATTAAAGAAAAACCCAGTTTAAAGCAAGCAGTGTATCGGCTTATTATGCATCCTGTCAAAACTCGTCCAAACTGGTGGATACGCCTCTTTGATTTCATCTACCTGAAACGCGGAAAAGGCTCTGTGATCTATCGGAGTGTACGCAAAGATCTTCCTCCTTTCAACCATTTCTTTTTAGGAAAATATTCTGTGGTTGAAGATTTCTCCTGCCTTAATAATGCAGTTGGTGATTTGACTATCGGAGATTATACCCGTGTCGGATTAAGAAATACGATTATAGGTCCGGCCAATATCGGCAATCACGTTAATCTAGCCCAAAATGTGACCGTAACAGGACTCAATCATAATTATCAGGATGTGAAAAAGATGATCGACGAACAAGGGGTCAACACACAGCCCGTTGTTATTGAAGATGACGTATGGGTAGGCGCTAACTCAGTTATTCTTCCAGGAGTAACTTTAGGGAAGCACTGTGTAGTAGCTGCCGGAAGCGTAGTCAGCCATTCCGTACCTTCCTATTCTATATGTGCCGGATGTCCTGCAAAAGTTATCAAAACCTATGATTTTGAAACAAAAGAATGGAAAAAGGTGGAAAAAACAGTATCCGGTAATTATAAATAGTGAGAATAGCTACGCAATATACCTCATAAAGGTGATTGTGACACCCACTGAAACGCTTTATCTTTGCAGTATCAGAATTGAATTAATTAGTCATAATTTTATTACGTAGCCACATTTAAGTAAAAATGAAATAGAGTCCCGCCGAAGCGATTTCGTCGGGATTTTGTTTTTGTTTTAAGCACAGATTACACAGACTTTAGGTTTTATTAATCAGGAAACATAACTCCGTTAATCTGTTCCCCAAATAAAAAAACGAGCTAATTCCTTCTATGGAACCACTCGCCTCGCATCAGAAAAGCCTTTGGGGGCTTTTCTTCTCATTACCTCTTTTTTCCTGAAAACTAATCTTCTTTTTACCTAAAAACGTGTTACCTATCGTTATCCTTTTACCTTCTATTAAAACTTTTCCTATTGAACTAAAACCATTAATACCTTAAATTGTCAAATCTAATACCTTTAACCTTTTTCTTTTACCTTATAAACTAACAGTTTCTCAACTGCACTGCAAAGGTACGAAATATTTTCGTGTACGCAAACGGTTTTGTGTTTTATAACACTTTCAGTAGTTACAAATCTTTCACATCGCTAAGCGTAACCAGCTTATTTACAATAGCATAGATAGTCAGACCAGCTGCACTGTGTATTTGCAATTTTTTGCTAATATTCCTCCGGTGAGTAATCACTGTATGAATCGATAAAAACAATTTTTCCGCAATTTCTTTATTAGTCATACCTTTTACCACACAGATCACAATCTCTTTCTCCCGTTGGCTAAGTGCGTCCTGACTATCCACTTCATCCTCTTCCGAAGACATATCCAACAAACCGGCAATTTTCTTGGAAAGAGTTTCCAGATCATCGAATATGGAGATCGACTCGTCATACTTACTTAGCAATGAAGCATCCACAAAAGAAGTGACCAATGCTATCAAACGTATCTTTTTGCCAGATACTTCTTCCCGGAACTTATTTACGTCAAAATAATCGCCAAAAGTCGGATTTACAATCAACATTTCAGGGCATTGTGTCCGCAAGCAATCATGCAAAGCCTCAGCAGAAAGTAACTCTATTGGCTGCACCTTTGCATTAGGAAGACGTTTCAATGCCGCAGTCAGTCCTCCACGAATAATTACAGAAGTTTCTGCAATGGCTATTCGAATAACTTCGTTATTTTTCATTTTCTCTTATCCTCCTTTCCAACTTCAGAATGGCAGGAACAAAAATATAATCTTCAACCTTGCAATGGGATTCCAATCCCGCCTCACAAGCATAAATATCAAAAAGGGCTGCATTCAGCAAATTTTCGTTCGCCTTGGCAGGGCAATATTTAATTATGATATTTTTCAGTTCTGTCAACTTCTCCCCTACTTGATCATGATGCTTAGAGAACGTACTGATCTGGTAGTTTTTAGGAGCATCCCCTTTAATCAGTAAATCCACATACTTAAACACTGTTTTTTCTTCATAATCCATGTGCTTGCGCACCTCCCTTGTATATTCATCGAAGAATTTGAGAATAAGAAAAGCGACATCATCCTGAGAACAGTCTATCGCTTCAATCAGTTTACGACGAATAGCGGGAAGGGAGAAATCAAGAAAATAAATATGCGCCTGACGCAGATAATCTATCAATCCTGGAATGGAAATTTCTCCGTCATCTCCATCCAACCGGGAAAAACCTTCAGCTATAAAGTTGACAACAATAAGAAAAGTCCGACAGTCTACTCCGTTAAGTTCACAAACTTCTTTGACCGTTTTATCACCAAATCCCAACGAAAGTCCGAAACGGCTCATCACTTGCAACAAAGAATAGTTATCACTGATAAGATCAATCATCTTATCGTTTGGTTTATATTTCTGTAAATTATCCATTTATACCTATTTATATTTAGATACTGCAAAGAAACGGAATATTTCACGGAAATACAATCACCATTTATAGGTATTTCAATTAATTACGGATTACTAAATACTAATTATATGCTAGTAATTTCTAACAGGAGTTTAGGCTGGCTACTCTTTTTTTAGTAATTTTGTCGCTATTAAATTGTAATTAGTAATTTATAATTAAAGTGATATGGCAAACGAACTCGAACTGAAATACGGCTGCAACCCTAACCAAAAGCCTGCCCGTATTTTCATGAAGGACGGCGAACTCCCCATTGAAGTACTGAACGGACGTCCCGGTTATATTAATCTGTTGGATGCATTCAACAGTTGGCAGTTAGTGAAAGAGCTAAAAGAAGCTACCAGGCTACCGGCTGCCGCTTCCTTTAAGCATGTAAGTCCAGCCGGCGCTGCCGTTGCAGTGGAAATGAATGATACACTCAAAAAGATTTATTTTGTAGATGATGTGAAGTTGTCCCCATTAGCCACCGCCTATGCACGCGCACGTGGTGCCGACCGTATGTCGTCGTATGGAGATTTCATCGCATTGTCCGATACCTGTGACGAAGAAACTGCACGCCTTATTAATCGTGAAGTATCTGACGGTGTGATTGCTCCGGATTATACTCCCGAAGCATTGGAAATTCTCAAAAACAAGAGAAAAGGTACATACAATGTAATCAAAATAGATCCGGCTTATCGTCCGGATTCTATTGAACACAAAGATGTTTTCGGCATAACCTTCGAACAGGGAAGAAACGAACTGAAAATTGACGAAAGTCTTTTGAAAGAAATGCCGACACAGAATCAAGTAATTCCTGCCGATGCAAAACGTGATTTGATTATTGCTTTAATCACTTTAAAATATACGCAATCCAACTCTGTATGTTATGCTAAAGACGGACAGGCTATCGGCATTGGCGCCGGACAGCAGTCACGTATTCATTGTACACGTCTCGCCGGAAATAAAGCAGACATCTGGTATCTACGCCAACATCCGAAAGTGATGAACCTGCCTTGGATTGAAAAAATCCGTCGTGCAGACCGTGACAATACGATTGATATATACATATCAGAAGATTATGATGATGTATTAGCAGACGGCATATGGCAACAGTTTTTCACTGAAAAACCGGAAGTACTGACTCGCGAAGAAAAACGTGCATGGTTGAACACAATGACAGGAGTATCTTTGGGTTCAGACGCTTTCTTCCCCTTTGGAGATAACATCGAACGAGCACATAAGAGCGGCGTCAGCTACATAGCACAGCCGGGTGGTTCTGTACGCGACGACCATGTTATCAGCACTTGCGACAAATATAATATGGCAATGGCATTTACAGGAATTCGTTTATTCCACCATTAAAAAACATAGTTAATAAATAAGGGGCTGCTTTTTGAGGCAGCCCCTTATTTATTAACTTATTATCAAAACAGATTAATACAATTCACTTCCATCTACATTACCCGGAATAGTAGAGTCAAACCAAGATAAATCTGTCTTGTTTGTTACCCATTTATTGTAATTCTTATAAGCTTTTACCACTGATGATTTTTCTTTCGGATATCTCCATGCCGCTTCATCTGCAGAAGTTCGTGGAAAATCCAATGCCCAACAATACATATCTTTCATTCGGAAATAAAAACCTTTCGATACATCCGAACAATCTTTCCCGTTTCCCAACAAATTCATATCCATTTTTGATGTCGGAGCAAAATCCGTTAAATGAATCTCATGCGAACGCTTATTGACAAATATAAACGGATTAAACTTCATCATAGAAACATTGCTAGTTACTGCTTTTAATGGGATAGTCACAACCAACTCTTCTGCCGAAACAAAAGAAGAGCCTTTTTCTGTATTGATAAAACCTGTTTCACCACCAGCAAAAGGTTTACTTATATCTTCCCAAATAATGAAAGTAGCGTTTGAGTCTCCACTTTCTAAAATAGCTCCCTCTACTTCTGCTACATCAATATCATTCGAAGCCAACGGTAGTTCTATCCCAAAACCAATTTTTGTATAACTTGCCACACCCTTAGCAATCGGTCTAAACCGCATTTGGATACCGTTAATTTTATTATCCACATTTTTATAGACACCATATGTATAGTTCACTACAAAGTCATTTAAATCATAATCACCGGGATTAGGCCATTGATCTTCGAAAGCTAACGTACCATGAATTGATTCAGCCACAGTCACATCTTCATCAACTGGAATATCTTCACCCGGCCTAATAGCTTTTTCAGGAGTAGCCGTTACCTTTACCATTACATCATTGAAATCATAATCAGCCTTCCTGTCTCCAAAAGGACGGATATCAAAACCTGTCACACAACAATTATAGCCGTCCAATTCACGAGTTACTGCTTGAGTTTTGCCCCATGTATTCAATTCTGGAGTAGAGTAATACATTCCATTCACATCCCCATTAACGGCAGGACTCATCGTATTCTTAAAACTATATGCAAGTTTATCTGTTATAGCAGTACCGTCTTTCTTAAATCCGGCACGCGCAACGGCAAACCCGATTCGTGTACCATTTGGAAAAACCTTACTATATTTCGAGCCATCCCAATAAAGCAACTGAACTTTTAAGCCTGACGGACATTGCAACTGATTTGTATTAGGCAGTAACATAGTCATGTGAAGTTTATAAACATCACTTTTTAAATCTCCCTCTTTATAATTATAATACAGCAATGAATTATAAACAGTTTGATTATCCACACAGAAACCACCGTCTCCAACATAAGTCACCCAAACCTGAGCTCCGTCCTCATCAACAATTCTCAAATCAGAATTCTTTGATAAATCCGCTGTCTGAACATTCTTTTTTTCCGGATACCAACTATCAATCTTATTAATCAATGCCGGAGAAAGTTGTTCTTTTGACACCAACGAGCAACCTCCCTGAACAAGTATACCATTCTCATTCACTTCGTCATTTTTATAAGGAATAAATAATTGATAAAGACCGCTGATTGGACCAAAAATCTGTGGAATTTCATCTGCAGCAGCACGAGTCACAGTAGCAGCCTGCGGGAAAGCAACTCCACGAAAATTTAATGAGCTAACATTCCGTACATCCACTTCCTGCACCTGCCCATATCCTGCAGTAAGTGGAGCAACAAAGACTTTAGAAAGATTATTGGCGACGACTACATCCGCATTCAATTTACCGGAAGCATCTGTATATCCAACAAAAATAGGTTCGACAGAGATAATTCCTTCGCCCGTGTAAGGTTGACTTGCAAATATCCCCATTTTTACCCCTTTCTGTGTTTTTCCTTCTCCGTCAGTAGCAGTAATAGATATGCTCCTCTCTGTTTTTAGAGAAAAATCTGTAGATAAACCAAGTTCTGCATTTTCCAGATCTTCCTCATTCTGAATAGATAAGTTTTTTTCTTCTATACATGAAGCGAAAATCAGACTGATGATTCCAAAAGAAAAATACTTTAAATTTCTCATATTCATATAATGTTTGTTTTGATCGACCCAAAGATAACTATTTTAAATAAAAGTATCAAAAAACATAGTTATTTTATCCCCACTTATGATGAGAATGAGGCTATTATTCCATTATTAATAGGGATTTTCTATTTCTACAAGACACCCTATCTTTGCAGCATCACATTAAAAAAATATCAAAGATGAATAAAATTGGAGTATTTTATGGTTCCACAACCGGAACAACCGAAGACGTCGCCCGTCGAATTGCAGAGAAACTAAATGTTCCTTCCGCACATATTTTTGAAGTATCTAAACTTACAGAGGCTTTAGTCAATGAGTATGATGTACTTGTGCTAGGCAGCTCTACTTGGGGAGCCGGCGAACTGCAAGACGATTGGTATGACGGAGTAAATGTTTTAAAGAAATGCGATTTGTCTCATAAATATGTAGCCTTGTTCGGTTGCGGTGATTCCGACTCATATAGCGATACATTCTGCGATGCCATCGGGATTATTTATGAAGACCTGAAAGACACGCATTGCAAATTCTGCGGAGCAGTAGATACGGCCGGATACACATTCGATTCTTCCATAGCGGTCGTAGACGGCAAATTTGTCGGACTTCCAATTGATGAAGTCAACGAAGACAATCAGACAGAGGAACGTATCAGTGCGTGGGCTGAACAAGTAAAACAAGAAATAAGCTAACCTTTACCTTAATATAAACAATTGTTTGCATCATGGCTACCAAAAGAATCATTCCCGGTGAAATCCGGATTTTCCTCAATCATATTTATGAGTTTAAGAAAGGTATACGTAACATGGTACTTTATACAATGAGTAAAGAACATGAAGACTTTGCCGTGCGCCGGTTGAAGAACCAAAACATCAGCTATATGATACAGGAGATAAGTACTAATAAAATCAACCTGTTTTTTGGTAAACCCGAATGTATGGAAGCTATGCGACATATTATCACTCGTCCTTTAAATCAATTGACAGCTGAAGAAGATTTCATTTTAGGAACAATGCTGGGATATGATCTTTGCCAGCAATGCAAACGCTATTGCAACAAAAAAAGAGGTATTAAGATTGCTGTTTAAAAGATAACTTTGGCTTTGTAAGCTTTGTTTGTATGTAGTTTGTACCGAGCAGAATCGTTTCTAAAAAGACAGATAATCGGAGAAACGTTTTCCAATGGAAACTTGTTATACCAAGAAACGATTCGCTCAACAACAAACTAACAATAAGCAACGTTATGACTCAACAGCAAGAACAATTCAAAGCCTATACTCCAAGGCGAGAACTATTTACCTTGTTGAGTGACAAATTGCCATTCTGAGAATATCAGCAGGCTTCACAATCTTTCTCTCTATAGGCAGGAAGTATTCTTCATCTCATCTCTAAAGACAAAACTGACTGACTGTTCCATTAAATTAACGGGAGTAGGTAAAATGGCAATCTCTTGCCTGACTGCAGATGTTCATGAGGATAAAACATAAGCTAATACTATCAGCAAAGAGGTACTTAATTTTTTGAACATAAAGCTAACTATTTATGGGTTAATATCTTGTTTTAATTGACTATCTATATAATACAACTAAAACATCCAAACTACTAAAAGGAGAAAGAAAGATTATAGTGATTTATTAGATTTCATGTCCTCTCACATATCAAATTATGATAATAAAAAGAACAATATGAGGGTCAGTATTATAAAATAATATATATTCGCTTCATAAACATAGTAATTATATGTCACGAGAGAAAATATTAATCAGAACTTCCTGGGTAAGTACAATTGGCAACGCCATACTTTCCGCATCAAAAATCATTGTCGGATTATTTGCAGGCAGTTTGGCTGTACTCGGTGACGGTATTGATTCGGCAACCGATGTAATCATCTCTATCGTAATGATTTTCACTGCACGCATCATGAACCGCCCACCTTCAAAAAAGTATGTATTCGGCTATGAGAAAGCGGAAGGAATCGCAACCAAAATCCTGTCGCTCGTAATATTTTATGCCGGTATGCAAATGTTGTTATCCTCCGTTGCCAACATCTTTTCGGATGCAACAAAAGAGGTTCCCTCGGCTATTGCGATATATGTTACTGTATTCTCTATCATTGGAAAGCTCTTGCTGGCCCTGTATCAGTATAAACAAGGAAAGAGAATTGATAGCTCTTTACTGACAGCAAATGCGATCAATATGCGTAATGACGTTATTATCTCATCCGGAGTTTTGGTAGGACTGGTCTTTACCTTTATATTCAAACTACCGATACTCGATTCAATCACAGGATTAATAATCAGTCTCTTTATTATAAAATCGTCTGTCAGTATCTTTATTGATTCTAATGTCGAACTAATGGACGGTGTTAAAGATGTGAATGTATATAACAAGATCTTTGAAGCCGTAGAGGAAGTCCCCGGCGCAAGCAACCCGCACCGTGTAAGGTCAAGAATGATAGGGAATCTTTATATGATTACCCTCGATATAGAGGTTAATCCACAAATTACCATCACACAAGCCCATGAGATTGCAGAATCGGTGGAAAAAAGCATAAAAAGTTCCATAGATAACGTTTATGACATTCTTGTACACGTAGAACCTGCCGGTGAATGCCAGACAAATGAAAAATTCGGAATAGATAAAGATATGGTCGAAAAAACAATAAATAAACCATAATTAATAGATATAATTGACCTTTGTCACATATGTTACAGTTTTAATCTATATGCCCGTATTATCTTTGCAAAAAAATAGATTATGGAACAATTACATGCTCATGAAGTCCTTCACATGATGAAAGGTAATAGTTACTCAGAATCATCATTAAAGAAGGCAATTAGTGAAAAGTTCGGAGAAGATCAACGCTTCTATACTTGTTCGGCAGAAAATATGGATATTGATGAACTTATAGACTTTCTTAAGATGAAAGGTAAGTTTATGTCTACCGATGAGGGGTTTACCGTAGATACCACAAAGGTTTGCAATCATTGACTCTGCTTTCTTACTAGAATAATAACAGCTTTCATTTTGCGAATATGAAAAATGAAAGCTGTTTTTTATATATGTTTATCTGGAGACAAATCTTTTATACACTGTTTTAATAACTAATCTTCACTCCTGCAAAAAAACTTCTCGGCAGTGCGGGACCATAGATATAGCCGGAATCACGGTTTGCTCCTCTATCAAAATCTTTCTGATAGGCTTCCAAAATATTCTGAACACCACCGCTAAGTTGTAAATCAACTGTTTTATATAATTTAAAGTCATAAGCAAGTTTCACGCCCAAATCTAAGAACTTCGGAGTTTTAACAGCTTCCGCTTTTCGTTCGGGCATATCACCCATTGCAGCATTTTCGGCTGTAATATCCATGCGTTGCACAAACATACTACCAGTATATGTACCTGACAAGGCTATTGATAAAGGTTTAATCGGAATATAGGTAGCGGTGAAATAGCCATACACATTGGGAGTACGGAAAATCGTCCTCTTGGCAGGCACATCATCATGCCACTTATGCGGTTCATCATATCGGCTACGCTGCAATGTCAATCCTGCCTGTACTTGCAACAAGGAAAGATAAGCCAGTTTCCCTTCCAGCGTTACCCCCACTACTTTGGCACCCGGACCATTACTACGTAATTTCACCAGAACACCGTCTCCACGATTATAAGGTTCACCCAGCACAAAGACATCTGTCAGTTTTGTGTAGAATCCTTCTATCAGAAAATTAGTCTGAAAAGCGCCAAAACGATGATAGATATCTGCGGATGCACTAAAACTCTGCGACTTCTCTTCCTTCAGATTCTTCGTCCGTTCAATCATGGCAACAGTTCCACCTACATTTTCAATATGCATATCCTCATCAAAAGCCTGAGGAGCACGAAAACCGGAAGAATAACTCAAACGCAAGTTGATATTCTGCGTAGGATTAAAGCGCAAATTGGCACGTGGGCTGAAAATGATATTATCTACCATATTATGTTTATCGAGACGTCCTCCGACCAAAATACTCCAGCGTTCATTCTTCCACTCATTTTGCAGGAAGGCGCTGTAAATATTCACTGTCTGATCCGTATGACGATCGTATCCCCACATATTATCTTTCAGCCGGTCACGGTTGTATTCAAGTCCCGCAGTGAGATCGGAAGGCATGAAAAGACATTTATCAAACGTATGTACGTATTGGGCACCCCCCATAGCAATAAGGTCTGTTGTCTTTCCGTATGCTTTGAGAGGGTCATTCCCAGGACCGTAATAACTGTCACGGTCTGTATTGGCAGCCGACGCGAAGATACTCAGACGATTCTTTTCATTTGGTGAGAAATAATCATATTTCAAACTCCCGCCGTCTATCGAATGTTGTAACTGCTCCGCAATATGGGCTTCGTGAGGTGGACGGTCCAACATATCCCCACCCCGGCGAAACTCCTGCATATGGTGATATTCGAATGTCAACTTTGAATATGTACTTGTCTTCAGATAAGAACGGAAACCGACTGTTTGATTCTTCAATTCAGGAAGTTCTGTAAATCCGTCGCCGTCATAGTCATATCCGGACCGATGACGGTTTTGTCCGAAAATATACAATCCCGCACGATGATCGTCAGTCACCAAAGAAGCATTCAACGATGTGTTATTATCAAACGAGGAACTTCCTCCGACAGAAGTAATGGTATGCGACAACTGACCGGAGTTACGTAAAGGTTCCTTCGTAATGATATTAATTGTTCCAGCAATGGCTGAAGAGCCGAACAAGGCTGATCCTCCCCCACGCATGACCTCTACTCGCTCAATCATACTGGCAGGAATCTGCTCCAACCCGTATACTCCCGAAAGAGCGCTGAACACAGGACGCGAATCAATCAATATCTGCGTATAAGGCCCGTCCAAACCATTGATACGGACTTGCTGGAAACCACAATTCTGGCAGTTTGTTTCTACACGGACACCGGGTTGGAAGTTCAACCCCTGCGACAGAGTTGAAGAATTAGTCGTTTCAAAAAGTTTCAAATCAACAACATTGACCAAAGTCGGAGCCAGACGCCGAGTCGTTTCACTGCGATTGGCAGAAACCACCACTCCGTCTAAAGCGATCGCATCTTCTTCTATTTCAAAATCTTCCTCTAATGTCTTTCCTCTCTTCAGGGTAACGTTGCGAGTAAGTGTTTTATAGCCAACTGAACTCACTTCGAGAACAAAGCTACCTTCCGGCAGGTTCTTCAGAAAATAATGCCCGGTTGCATCAGTCACAGTTCCTATCGTAGTGCCTTTCAGTGCGACTGTAATATAAGGCAAATGTTCTTTCGTCTTTTTATCCAATACATGACCGATAATATTTGCATCAGATTTTTTCAGCTCAGGGTAATCCGGATTCTCAGCGAATGCGGCCGATAAGACACAACATAGGCTGACCAGGACTAATAGATATTTCTTCATTGTCGTTAGTCTTTTAATCGTTTAAATTCAGAAAGTAATAAAGGAAACGGAAACAATAATAAGTACTGTTTCTAAAAATAAATAGCAATTTCGATAAATGTAGACTAAGGGACAGGAGGTGCCCTAAGAGAGACAACACCCGGACAAGACCGGCAATAACACGCACCTTGCGGACGAATAAGAAGAATACATAATAATGATAAAACGGAAACAACAAATATAGGTAATAACCCGCTATCTGTCACCAACACTTGGTTCAATAGATGAAGTAACTGAAACTCAACTGTCGTGTGATTGTGTTCGGTGCCCTTCTTAAAAGGATGTGAGTGGACAATTGTAACCCCGTTTACTACATGAGAGTGAGTAAACAAAGTAATCCCTGCCATGTACGAAATAAATAGTACAGGCAGAAAAAACTTTATTATATTCCGATACAGTTGTCTCATTCGTTAGTTTTGTGTAACAAAAACAATAGCGTTTTCTGCGAAACAAAGATAGGGATTGTTTTATATCCGAACAATCCCCATTTATGACGATTTCAGAGCTTAAAAGAATTATTAAACCATTATTAATAGCTAATCTTTACTCCTGCAAAGAAACTTCTCGGCAGTGACGGGCCGTAAATATAACCAGAGTCACGATCTGCACCTTTATCAAAGTCATCCTGATAAGCATTGAAGATATTCTGTATGCCAGCATTTATCTGGAGATTCATTGATTTATAAAGTTTAAAATCATAAGCCGCCTTTAAACCTATATCAAAGAAATCTTTTGTATTCACCGTAATCGGGTTCTCAAGGAATCCGGGGACTGGCTCGTGAGGAACCAGCATTGAACCGGTATATGTACCCGAAAGCGCAATGGATAACGGCTTTATCGGTGTATAGGTTGCTGTAAAATAGCCATAAGTGTTAGGTGTACGCATCATTTTCTTTACTGCCGGTGCGTCCTTATTCCACGTATGCGGTTCACTGTAATGACTCTGTTGCAGAGTTACCCCTGCCTGAATCTGGAATTTATTCAGATAAGCCATTTTTCCCTCCAATGTAAGTCCCATTACCCGTGCTCCCGGTGCATTATGACGTGTACGTATCAGAACTCCGTCTACAACTTCACCGTCGGTAAGAGCAAAGACATCTGATAATTTAGTATAGAATCCTTCAATCAGGAAGTTTATCTGAAAAGCGCCAAAACGCTGATAAACATCCGCAGAAGCACTCAAACTCTGAGATCTTTCTTCTTTCAGATTATCAGCAAGTTCAATCATTGCTACTTTACCACCTACATTTTCTACGTGCAAATCCTCATCAAAAGCCTGGGGAGCTCGGAAACCGGATGAATAACTCAAACGAAGATTGATATCCTTGTTTGGATTGAACCGCAGATTGGCACGAGGACTGAAAATGAGATGATCTATCAGGTTATGTTTATCAAAACGACCTCCGAGCAAAAATCCCCAACGATCATTCTTCCATTCGTTTTGTACGAAAGCACTACCGATATTTACTTTCTGATCTACCGTACGGTTGTATCCCCACATATTGTCTTCCAGTTTGTCCTGATTAAATTCCACTCCGGCAGTAAAATCAGAAGGCATGAAAATACATTTACCAAAGCTGTAAACATATTGTGAGCCTGCCATCCAATTTAGGTCAGTAGTGTTTCCGTAAGCATTCGGGTCCTGCCCACCTCCATAATAGCTATCACGATTAATATGTTGCGCAGATGCGAATACATTGAAACGGTGTTTCTCGTCAGGTGAGAAATAATCGAACTTCATACCACCACCATTGATAGAATGCTCTGTCTGCTCAGCCACATTCGCTTCATGAGGCGGACGGCTGAGCATATCTCCTCCTCTACGGAATTCTTCCATGTGATGATATTCGAAAGTCAATTTGGAATAAGTAGTTGTCTTCAGGAAAGAACGGAAACCGACCGTTTGCCCGTGTATCTTCGGTATTTCCGAATATCCATCTCCGTCATGGTCATACGCCGACCGATGACGGTTCTGACCGAAGATATATAAACCTGCACGCTGGTCATCCGTCACTAGTGAGGCATTCAATGCTGTACTGTTATCAAAAGCGTCACCGTCGCCAATCCCAGTAATAGTATGCGACAACATACCCGAATTACGAATCGGCTCCTTCGTGATGATATTGATTGTACCTGCAATAGCAGACGAACCGAACAACGCCGAACCACCTCCGCGCATCACTTCCACACGTTCAATCATGCTGGCAGGAATCTGTTCGATGCCATATACTCCGGAAAGTGCACTGAAGATAGGACGAGAATCCAGCAGGATTTGTGTATAAGGACCGTCCAGTCCATTGATACGTACCTGCTGGAAGCCACAGTTCTGACAATTGGATTCTACGCGAACTCCCGGCTGAAAATTCAGTCCTTGTGCTAAAGTTGTCGAATTGGTATTCTCAAAGATTTTCAGATCGACAACATTCACCAATGTCGGTGCCAAACGACGGGTTGTTTCATTGCGATTGGCAGAAACAACGACACCGTCCAATGCTACCGCATCTTCTTCTATTTCAAAATCTTCCTCCAGCGTATGTCCTTTCTTCAAGGTCACATTCCGCCTCACCGTTTTATAACCTACAGAGCTAACTTCAAGTACGAAATTTCCTTCGGGAAGGTTCTTCAGGAAATAATGTCCGGTTACGTCGGTTACAGTACCGATTGTTGTTCCTTTCAGAGCAATAGTAATATAGGGCAAATGTTCTTTTGTATTTTTATCAAGGATATGACCAACAATATTCGCATCCGATTTACGCAATTCCGGATACTCAGGATGCTCGTGAAGAGCAGCTTGTCCTTCAAGAGCAGGCAACAATGCACAGCACAAGCAGACAAGCGAAAATATGTATTTTTTCATTTTTCGTTTATAATTCGTTCTTCGTTAAGTATTCACATGAAGTATCTAATAATATCCTACCTTAAACAAAGTAGAATATCATCAATTAAATAGCAGAAAAACGAATCGCAGGCGGAGCCCGGAGTGCAATCACTCCATGATATGGAGCATGAGAATGTGTATGCTGTGGACGACCGAACAACAGACACAATAAAAAAGGGATGAAAAGAGAAAGAGCAAAAATAACAGCCGCACCGTCCGTCGTCAGATGAGACAGGAAATGAATATGTATCAGCTCGACTGTTGAATGTTCATGTGCCGTCCCTTTCTTAAACGGGTGTGAATGGACAATTGTCACGCCATTGACCACATGTACGTGGGCAAAGAATGTAAGGCTTACCAGATACGATACAAAAAGTATCGGCAAGAAATAGCGCGTTATATTCAGTAACAATCGTTTCAACTCATTTCTACTTTGGGACGGCAAAGATACAAACTATTTTTTTAACAATCAATTTTCAGACAGAATACTGTTAATATACGGCTGAAGCTATCATTTGTATAAACAGAATCAGGAATACCATAGCAATCGGATAAACTGTTGCGTATGCTACACTGGGAATATTACTGTCTACCATTGAATCGGCAGCAGCCAGACCGGGCGTACTTGTCATACCACCGGTGATAGTTCCCAGCAAATCGAGTAAACTAATTTTAAATATCAGACGCCCCACAACTGTTGCAATAAGCATCGGCACCAAAGTAATGGCTGCTCCTACACCGAACATCAGTAGCCCGCTTTCCTGAAAAGTAGCTACGAGATTTTTTCCGGCGGAAGTACCTACTTCGGCTAAGAAAAGAAGCAGCCCTAATTGGCGCAGCAACTGATTGGCAGGTCCCGACATAGACCAAATAATAGGTCCTGTCTTACCGATCGCACTCAGTACGAGAGCTACCATTAGGACACCTCCGGTCAATCCCGGTGAGAATGACAGACTTTCGGAGAAAGAGATATTTATTTTGCCAAACAACACTCCCAGTACAATCCCCATTGCAATCGGGAAGAAGTCTGTATCCGACAATTTCTTCGCATTATTTCCCAGTAGGCGGGCTATACCTTTAAGTCCTTCTTTCTCTCCCACAACCATTAACTTATCGCCGAATTTCAAGGCCAAATCAGGCGACGGGGATAAATCAATACCACTTCGACGAATACGGGTCACTGTGCAACCAAAGTTTTTCTGTAAATTCAAATCTCCCAATTGCTTGTTTATCATGTCCTTTTTGGTCAATAACAAAGACTCTATTTCCTGTGTTTTATCCAAAGGAAGTTCGCCTTCTTCACGCTCGCCTACCAGCACTGCGAGTTGATTTAGTGATTCTTCGCTACCTACTGCTTGTATATAGTCTCCTTCGTGCAACACGGTAGAAGCAGTAGGAATAGATATTTCATCACTATGTTTCAGACGGGAAATAACAGCTCCTGTCATTCCTCGAGCATTAATCTGCATCAGACTGCGGTTGAATACGTTTGAATTAGTGATACGATAGATGCAGGTAATCAATTCAGGGAATTGTCCACGACGTTCTATCTCCAGGCGACGTGCTTCTTTATCCAAGTCCACCCGCATGATTTTAGGCAGCAGCTTAACAAACAAAATCACACCGATAACTCCAAACGGATATGCGATACCGTAAGCAATGGAAGCCAAAGGTGAGTGTGTACTGTCAATAGCGACGGCTAAGCCCGGCGTACTGGTTAATGCTCCGGCAATCAGACCTACCACACTGGGAGTATCAATGTCGAACGCATACTTCAGTCCTACCGCCGTGAGACAGGCGGAACAAATGATAAGCATAGTAATGAGAATCAACGTCTTCCCCTTACTACGGAAAGAATCGAAGAATCCGGGTCCTGCCTGAATACCGATAGTAAAAATAAAAAGTACCAAACCGAAATTTCCCAATTCTTTGGGAATGATGACGCCAAAGTGCCCGAAAAGAAGTGCGATAAAGATTACCGCTGACACATCAAGAGATAACCCCTTAATTTTAACTCTTCCCAGCATAAATCCCAACGCGACAATCAGGAAAAGGGAAAAATAAGAGGAGTGCAACAAGTCAGTAAACATAAAAATAAAGGTTAGTTAGTTTTAAGGACGCAAAGGTACGGATTTTATTTCAATCCGCACAACATTCCATCTTACAAGTGATTTCCTCACACGGCTTTTTCATTTAAGAAATATTGTTCGTCGCTTGTTATTGTAGTAAAAATCCTTATATTCGTGCGCAGCGATGCGGAAACATCACCTTAGGTGTTTCTTCTTATCGTTCATTTTTGACGGGATACTATCTCCTTGTGTTGACGGTTTGAATTCTCTGCATATTTGGAAGAAATGGAAAATGTTATCTTATATTACTTTGTCAACGAATGCGCTTATCGATGCTCCTCTACTCTATAATACAGTTTTTCCTATTTTTACAACCAGCTATTCCAATATTAATAAACTTGATTTCTGTTTATAATAAACTTTTGGATAGTTTATTATAAACGGTATCAGAGTTTATTAAAAACTATTTTTTTCGTTTTTCGGAAATGGATTAAATGTTTTGCGCAAAAATACAAACAAAATAGGGCAATAATCGTTAGACTATTGCCCTATATCATATCTATCCTGATACTAAAACATATCAGTCTGAATGCTATTTATGTATCTATTTTTCTTATATTACTCATGCTGATTATCACTTTTATTTCTTCAAAGATACGAAGAATCCGCGAGATTTAAGCAGATTTTCACAGAATAAAGTAAGACACTGAAAGTTAAGGGAGTTAGGTACTGAAAGACAACGATCAGCACTTCTCTTCAAAAGCCGGATATTGAATGGTTGAGAAATAATTTTGCTACCTATCCATTGCCTTTTTTAAGGGTCCAATGGCATCAAAATAAAGTAGCAATTTACCTTCAAAATGCTTCTGTCATATCAAAGAGCCCTTGTCCACGAGAACAAAGATACGCATATTTTTCAGCAAATCGGTCAAATATGAGTATTGTTCTCTGTTTCAAGGGTCTATTTCTATATTCTGCCATATTTTTCATGCTGATAAATAACTCTATACCAATTAATTTTGCAATTTAAAAGAAAGAATTATGAATCAGGACGATGTAAAGGTTTCGTTCTACCTGAAAAAGAGCGAAGCGAACGAACTGGGAGAATGCCCAATTATGGGTAGGTTGAATGTGGGCAGGTATTCCGAAGCGGCTTTCAGTATGAAGATGACCGCCCCGGAATCGACATGGCTATTAGGTCGGGCTACCGGAAAGAGCGTAAGGTCAAGAGAAATCAATCGGCAATTGGACGAGGTTCGTGCCTCTATATTTTCCATTTACCAAGATCTATTTGCATTACGGGAGAATGTTTCGGCAGAAGAGGTAAAGTGCATCCTTTTGGGTATGGCTCACGGACAGGAAACCTTGATAGCCTTTTTTCTTGATTTCATAAAGAAATTCGAGAAGAAGGTCGGGGTCAGCCGTGTGGAAGGATCAGCAGCATCTTACAGATACGCATGTAAGCATCTTCTGCAATTTTTAAAGGATGAGTATAACTTGTCGGATATTCCTTTCACGGCATTGGACAAGTCCTTCATTGACAAGTATTGCCTGCATCTGCGGACAGATTGTCATCTTGGATTAGGAACCATACTATTGCTGACCACCCGTCTGATGACCGTTGTACGAAAAGCCATATCCAAAGGCATTATCACGTCCAATCCGTTTGCGGGTTACGAGGTCGAACGCCCTACAAGGGAGATAAAATACCTCACGCAAAACGAATTGGAACGTATCATGTCAACGCCGCTCCACAACCGGAAACTCTACCATATCCGCGACCTGTTCCTTTTCTCTTGTTTCACCGGCATACCCTACGGGGATATGTGCCGTTTATCGGACGAGGATCTGATAAAGTACGAGGACGGTTCATTGTGGATTAAAGCCTCTCGCAAAAAAACAAAGGTTGTTTACGAAGTACCCTTGCTGGATGTCCCGCTTTACATTCTTGACAAGTATAGGGACTTTGCCCCGAAAGGGAAGTTGTTGCCCATGTACAGCAATAGTGAGGTGAATGATGCGTTGAAAGTGATAGCCGATTTGTGCGGTATCGAGCAACGACTTGTATTTCATTGCGGACGCCATACAAGTGCCACTACCGTTCTTTTGTCAAACGGGGTTCCTCTCGAAACCGTAAGCAAAATATTGGGACACGATCGAATTTCGACTACCCAGATTTATGCTCATGTGACTGATGACAAAGTGGAATCTGACACCAGAATGCTTGATAGCAAAATTGCTGAGCGTTTTTCGGTTACAATCTAATCGCCATGTTGAACATTAAACTTATCAGCCATGGATATAAATAATAGCATTCAGAATAAAGAATTCAAACACCGCAGCACTTTTGCCGTGTTGTTTTATATCAACCGCACGAAAGTACGCAAAGACGGGATGTGCCAGTTGTTATGCAAAGTCAGTGTCGATGCTAAATGGGAGCAAATAGGCATCAAAGTAGCCGTCAACCCGGCTTTGTGGAATCCTGAAACGGGACATGCTAATGGCAGGAGCGAAAATGCCCTGACCGTAAACCATGCGATAGATGATCTGACAAACCAGATTCAGGATCATTACAAGCGCATTAAAAACAGTCTTGGATTTGTAACTGCCGAATTGATTAAAAACGCAATGAAAGGTATCGGGGTGAAAAAACTGTCCTTGCTGGCTTTATTCAGGGAACATAACGAGGAGTTCAAGAAAAGGGTCGGAGTGGATCGTGAAAAAGGAAGTTATGCAAGCTACATCCGTTCGTATAAACATTTACATGGGTTTATCCGGGATAAAAAGAGGACGGATGACGTGAGTCTGAAAAGTCTTGATCAGGATTTCTATGATGATTTTGAACTTTACCTGAGAAGCGATTGCGGCATGCAGCAAAAGACCGTACATGAACATTTATACCGCTTAAAAAAGATGACCAAACGGGCAGTAAACCAAGGGACACTCCGGAGGGATCCTTACGACGAGTTACACCCGCAACTGCCCAAGCGGAAAAGCCGGCATCTGAAACTTGAAGATCTGAAGACATTGATGTCCACGCAACTTGATAAGCCAAACCTGCAACGTGTCCGCGACTGGTTCATTTTTGCCACGTTCACCGGCCTGTCTTACGCAGACTTGAAACGTTTGTCAGAAAAAGATATCATACGGAAAGAGGACGGTAGCCAGTGGATTCTTATCAAGCGTAAAAAAACGGACGTACCCTCTTTTGTGCGGTTGCTGGATATTCCGTTACGTATTATAGAAAAATATAAGTCTGAACGCAAGAGCGATAAGATATTCAACGTGTATAGCCGCAGGCATTTGATAAGTCTTACTAAAAAGGTCGGGGAACAATACGGGTTCTATATGACATTTCACAAGGCCCGGCATAATTTCGGAACCCATATCACCCTCTCGCTGGGTATTCCGATAGAAACCGTCAGCCGCATGATGGGGCATACTAGCATCACGACCACACAGATATATGCCGAAGTGAAAAGCCGGAAAGTGGATGAGGACACGAGGGCACTGCGGGAAATGTCTGTCCGGCAACCGATAAATCTCTATGAAGAGGAAAGCATTACCCAACCAAAACGGGAAAACAAGCTTGCATGACACGACGGCAATATCACCAAGTAATAAGAGAGAGGAACACCATAGATACCCAGTTTATTCCCCTCTCTTTTCTATTTTATATTGTCGTGATTGACATCACAGCCATTTCTGCTGTTCGTCAAGGCATTTTTTATGCGCATTTTCCAACAGTTGCTGGATTTCCGATTCTTTGTACAATACCTTTCCCTGTATCAGGTAGTAAGGTATGACCCGCAACGTACAGTATTCCTGTAATGTACGCCGGCTGATACGCAGGAACTTTGCCAGTTCCACGTCGTTCATGAAACGTTCGCCGTTAAAAGTACGTTGGCAGTTCGGCTCCATTTTTTCCAAAGCCTTACCTGTATTATCCAGGCGGCGGAGAAGGTCTGCCACGCGTGGGTCTTGTTTGTCAATGAAATAGTGGCTCATAGTTTTTTTGAATTAATATGATAATACGATTGTAATACTTTCTCCACGTCTTCTGGTTTGTAGAAGAGCTTGTTCTTAAACCTGCCAAAAGGCAATAACCCCTTGTTCCTGTACTCTTGCAGGGTACGTTTCGATATTCCAAGGATATCACATACCTCTTGGTTGTCCAACCATTTTTTCAAACCAAGGTCTTCTTGCTTTTTGCAAAGCGAGTCTGTCTTTTCTTCGATAGCCTTCACACGTGCCATAAGCGCATCGAAAGTCCTAATGTCCATACTGATAATTTCCATCACTTTTTTTCTTTTTTGATTAAACATTTATTTTACTTCGCTCTATCTCCGCAAGGGAGAGTCTGCCTTTCCGGTTCAAAAACTCCTTAACCTCGGATGCCTTGTAATAGGTACGTCCGTCTATCATGTAATAGGTCACGAGCTTCTTCTGGCGATATCGTGCAAGCGTGCGCTTGGTAATACCAAGCAACTCGCACATATCCTGGTTGTCCAGCAATTTGTCGCCTTCCAAAGCGGAAGCCTGCCGGTTCATGCGATTCAACTTCTCTTCTATCCTGTCGAATCGTTCCATGATCTGGCGCAACATCATCTGGAAGGTTTCACGCTCTATCTGTATCATAACATAGTCTGTCTTTAGAGTGTAAATAGTTGATTGTTTACACCTTGTCGCGCAACAGGTTATACTACATATAGAACCAACGGTGTACCAATGGCATCAATAGACACCATAATACACCGAAACCTTGCTGAATATCAGCGAAATAAATATATATATTATAAGATTATCCGAATTGGGAAATCTTGCAAAATGCGAGGAAACATTGCAAAATGCAATGGCTTATTGCAAGACTTTGTGATAGACAAGACGGCAGATACCGTTATTGAATGCGGTTGATCTGTGCAACTGCCAATATAGAATAGGCAACTGCCGGGAAACAGAAAGCCCTTCCCCGTATGTCACGGGAAGGATATAGACCACTATTCCATCAATAAGATGGTAAATGGAAAGTCCGTGTAATAATTCAAGGCCTTTACGATCAGAAACTTCAGCCGTGTATGTAAAAAATTTATCCTTATCGTCTTTCTCACAGATTAATTCCAGCATGGAATAACCGACAGGAAGCGTGAAAGTATTCCTTTCGTGCCAATAAGCAAACCCCTCTTTGTCGCTTCTTATCCATTTTAATAATTCTTCGTCTTCCCTTGGAAGGAATCCGTCCAATGTCATTGCCGTTATTATTGATATTTTAGACATATTCCGATTTTGATTTTTACCGGAAGTCGTCCAAAAAAAGAAGCGTGCAAACACACTACTTTCAAGCGATGGCTCTGGAATGCCGTTACAGAGAGTACGTGAATGCACGCTATGCGTAAGCATAGCACAAGCACCACGCAATCGTCTCTGTAGTTCCAATGTTCCAGATTTTCGCTTGAAACGCCTTGCGGTCTTATGTTATATGGCTAACAATTGTCACAATGACAATATGCCGTTTTTTCTAAATGCAAATGTACACATATTCTTTGATATTTCATAAACATCGACATATCAAATCCTCGTTAATGCACTTTAACAGGCATTTTCAATGTGTACTCTTATACCACGAGGTTTGGTTATAGTCTTGCGCTTTGATATTTCGACTCGGTTCGGATGTCGTTATCCCGGAATATGAGTGTATAGGCACTGTCCCGCAACTTGCTGAATAATATTTTTCCGTATGTGTTTTATACGGAACGATTTTATTGAGAAGTTCGGAAAATTCCTGAAACAGTTCCCGATCCTCCCCACACAATGCCTCAACATAATCTCTATAATCATAAAAGATCACAGGAGTGTATCCATCCATGCGCTGTATGCGGCTTTCTCGTGTTAAGTCAAAACTATACCGTGCGTTAATTTGTCTCATCAGTGCTGCTAAATTATCCAATACACTGCAATCAGTTACAGCCAATGTTCCGTATGGGTGTTGATAAGTGGAATAAAACCGATAAAACACTTCACATATTGATTTGTAATCGGGGGTTCTTGACAAAAGATATTCCCCCATTATGGCATAAGGCATGCCGAATGCCATAATTTCCGTGGGACAGGCTATGATATGCCGGGTTACATGGCGTAATTCATAGGCCACCTCCAAGGAGGACATATAACAGTCATCAAACAGAATATATTCCATAAACAGACCACTGCTGTAAATACCGTCGGCAAGTGTACTTACATCTGTTTGGTATTCGGCAGTAAGCCCGCCGAAAAAACGTGTTCGCGGCACGTCCTTGTATTCCCAATGGTATCGAAAACTTTGCCTAACTTGTGATTTTCGAGGTCCTCTATCATTTACAGAAAGCCAGCCCATGCCATGACAGCCAACAATCATGGCATAACTCTTGGCCGGGGCAAAACGCTTCATGTCCTTAAGAATCTCTGTCAGACCCGTTTTTGTTGTGAATTGCGGGTTTTCGTATTCTTTTAAAGAAGTATGGATGCAAGTCCCGTTTTTGGATATTATTTCAAACATTTGTGCCTCGAAAGGACTTGTCGAAAGGAACACAATCACTTTTGTTCCATCCATGTCTTTTGTTTTTATGGCTTTTTCCATGTCGGCAATATTGACCTGAAAATAACCAAGCAGATCTGTAGACCAAGGGAAATACATAAAGATTGCCCTCTGTGTTATTTCTGGTTCAAATCTGTCTTTCTCGCACGAGAAGAGAAACAAAGCAACGGGAATAATCAGGAATATTTTTAGAGCCATAAACTTAGTGATAAAATTTGAACATTGAATTGCCAGTCTGGTTAGTTTGGAAAAAGATATAAAGCCTTTCAACCTTTTTTTCTATACATCAAAATCATATTCACAAAATGTTTCTATTCGATTTTCTGACATATACAAAATTAATTTGAATTGATATTTACCTTTGCGTTCTGGCTCTTTATTGAACTTCAATATAAAGTCAGGAGAAGCTAATACTGTATTTATTGAATTGATGTCCGGTAGCTTATTTATTCGCAATTTTGCGCCTTCAATACCGAAATATTTCATTAAATCCAAATAATGTTCAACATCTTTCTCTTCTTTATTATATCCACTTTGTATATAATCACTATAAGAAATATACCAACATTCAACCAACTCTGAAATATCACTTCCCGCAGGATGTAATGAGTCAAAATAATCTACTGTTTCTATCTTCATTTCATGCACACCATAGTCAATTGCTATACGTGGTCCACAAACTGTATATCTGTTATATGATAAGTCGTTATAAGTTTTCGATAATTTATCAAAAACATTGCCGGAAGTAATCACGGAGCCTTTTAAAGTAAACTCTAGTCCTGAATTACTTTTACCTACAAGTATGGATTCAGGACTAAGATAACCTGTAATATATGTTTTGGCATAAGTTGCTCCCGTATCTTCTTTAGAGCAGCTGAAAAAAACACCAAACAGCATAATCAAAGTAAAATATATAAACTTCATATTGTTGTTTCCTATTTATTATTTACGCGCACCAATTAATGCGGTAATTTTAAATTGGTAATTGTAGTCTTCTGAACCAGTTTCATTACTACTATTCTTTGTCGCATCTGGATAAGAAGGTCCATTATTGGAGTTGAATGCACTACTTAAATAATACCCATCTTGATAACCTCCCCATCCCCAATTACACAAAGGATGCCATTCACTTTCTATTGTAGAACTTTGTAAAATACCATTATTGTTATATGTTTTTACAGTTCTTCTTCTTTCTAATAATCCATGACATAACCATCTGTGACCTCCTGAATATTTTGTTTTTACTTTAATCCCTAAAAATTTCTTTACCGATTTATGACTGAATCCGCCGACTAAGACACCATAACCACCTTTAAGCTCCGAAACAACCGATGCCGTATTATATCCTTTTATGCTACCCCCACTGGAATAACCGAAATTTTTTAATGTTCTTGGAATATTATTAGCATTAGCACCACTACCACCTTTTTCAGATAAGTTATATGACATATCTAAGTTAGATTTGGTTCCAAGCTCTACCATTAAATGCGCAATTTGATCTTGAGCAGTCGAAGTACAATTCCATGCATATTTATTCTTTGTCATTTCATTCCAATCAAAGGAATAACCTTTATAGGAAGTTGGATACCCGTAAATTGACATGAGCTGTGCAACCGCTGTTGCTACACACCCTGTAACCGTTCGTTTGCCATCCTTTAAAGGGCAATAATTATTATAAGGACTATCTTGATTCCATTTTACTTTACAATACCCGTTCTGTTTATATATAATGTTTTTCCATTCTCCATAAACTTTGTAATTATTCGAACTTACAACGAGAGGAACTTCAGACAAATATTCTTCGTATTTTTTCTCCATATTTTCCAAAAAAAGGGCAAATCCAGGATTGTCTATGTAGCCTGTTTCTGTAATTTCACCAGAATCAGCCAACGCCAATAATGATGGTAATCCAACATTACCAGACATTATTGCAAATCCTTCTTTGTCCTCAAAATTAAAAACATGTATTATTGGTGATTCTGCATAAGAGGAACGAGTAAAAGAAGTTTCATTTTTAATAGTAAAAGCATTTGCTATATTTTTTTTACTCATGCCAACTTGCATTGACTTTGAAGATTGCGATTGATAAACGTCACAAAGTAACTTCTCCAATTCAATTCTAGCATCCTCTAATGATACTATATTGGGATAATCTTTGGAATCTTTTGTTTCAATAGTAAGATATTCTTCTTGTCCACAAGAACTCATTACTGTTAGGAGCAGGAATAGTATTCTCCATAATTTATTTGATTTCATAATTTAAATTATTTAATAAATAAAAAAACGTAAATATACATAGTGAAATTTTGTTTTATCTACTATACCGAAAAATCCGTTTTACATTCTGCATGTAACTCGCTTATTTCAACCCGTATTTCCTCATTTTGCGATATAATGTCGAAGTATTAATTTTCAGTAGTTTCGCCGCCTGTTCACGATGTCCCTTGCAAATTTGCAGGGCATTGATGATATTTGCCTTTTCTGTCGTCTCATCTTTCAATGGGGATATGACCGAAGCAGGAACCTGCACCGTCTTGCCATATTTCCCGTCTATTTTCAAGTCAGGGAATTCCAGTAACGGCCCCTCCGCGAGTAGTACGGCTCTTTTCACCCTATTCTGTAATTCACGGACATTGCCCGGCCAAGAATAGGAATGGAGCTGACATTTACCCGCATCCGAAAAACCGGTGGTATCTCGTTTGAGTTCTTTCGAGAAACGCTTACGAAAGAACTCTGCCAACGGCATAATATCATCCGGACATTCCGCCAAGGACGGTTGTCGTATTTCAAACTCATTCAACCGATGGTACAGGTCTTCCCGAAACCGCCCTTCATTGATAGCCCGTTCCATATTTTCATTTGTGGCAGCCACAATCCGCACGTCTGCAGTCCGTTCTTTATTTCCTCCGATGGGGATATATGTATTTTCCTGTAATACCCTGAGCAACATCGATTGTATTTCGAATGACATCGTGCCTATTTCGTCCAGAAACATCGTACCGCCTTTGGCCATGTCAAAAAAGCCCTCTTTCGCTGTATCTGCACCGGTAAAAGCCCCCTTGGCATGCCCGAATAACAAAGAAGCCGCAAGTTCTCGTGGCAATGCCCCACAGTTGACAGTCACAAAAGGTTTTCCGTTTCTGTCACTGCCTTCGTGAATACTCTGCGCCACAGACTCCTTGCCCGTTCCGTTGGCACCGAGTATCAGTACCGACATGTCCGATGGTGCTACCAACTTTGCAAACCGCTCTACCTCAAGCATCTTTGGACTTGTGCGTCGGAAGAGGTTTTTCTTGTGTTCACGCTTGGTCACAAAAGGAAGAAATATATCCTCTGCCAGTTCCAGCAAGTATTCCCTATGTACCGGTTTTGGCAAATAGTCTTTTGCTCCCAACTTGATGGTGCGTACCACATCCGGTACAGAGACGTATTCTGTCGTGATAATAAACGGAATGTCCATCTTCTCTTTTTTCAACCATTCCAAAAGAGATATGCCGTCACCATCCGGCAGACGAACATCGGCCAAAATCAGATCGAAATTACACTTGCGTATCAGTATACGTGCAAGTGGTTCGTTCACGGCAGTCATTACTTTATATCCTGCTTGTTCGAGCCAATCCTTCTGCCTTTGTGACAGGCTTATATTATCTTCAACTATCAATATTTCTCGTTTCATTTTTCAACCTTTTTATTTCATGTTCTGTATCCTTCACCAATTGCGCCAAGTGCCTCACAATCTGCTCTGTATATTCACAGATAGCTTCCGTATCCGGCGTTTCGCTTTTCAGCATTTCCCTGTAATCGGGCAGTAACCCGTCTGCTTGCAACAATTCCAGTGCAGGCTGTATCTGATGCACTATTTCCAACAGTGCAGCCATATCTTTCATGCTTATTGCCGAACGCAAATCTTCCATGGATTTGTTGCTCTGTCGGATGAATATCCGGAGCAATTTAATCTTGTCATGGACATCTGCCATGAATGCTTTGAAATCAATAGCTTGTACTTCTTCCGCCTCTTTATGATATGCAAAAGCGGAGATAAGGCTAAGCAGTTCTGACATGGAAAATGGCTTATAGAGACAATCTGCAAATCCGCTTTGTATAAAGAATTCCTTTTCCCTGTCTCCACGTGCGGTCATGGCCACGACAGGTATGGAACGCGAATTACCTATATTGGAATTACGCAGCAACGTCAGTACCTTGAAACCATCGGTTTTGGGCATCTGAATATCGGATAACAGCAGGTCATAAACCTTCTTACGCATTTCCATGACAAGTTCTTTTATATTGGAACACACGGCACACGTTACCCCGTTACGTTCAAGCATCTCCTTGACGATTTCCAATTGCAGGTTATCATTATCTATCACAAGGACACTTTGTGGTAATATCTGTGAATTCTTTATAATTGGTTTTGCATGTTCTATCGCCTCGTCGGAAACAGGCAACGGCAACGAAACGGTGAACGTACTTCCTTGTCCTGGTTCGCTCTCAACCGTTATATTCCCGTTCAGCAAGGCGACAAGACCATTAGTGATAGGGAGTCCTAATCCGAAACCTTCGGAATTGGTTCCGGTAGACAGCCTTTCAAACGGTCGGAATATATGTGAGATCACCTCCTTGCTCATGCCTATGCCAGTGTCCGTCACTTTGATGGACAACAGGCTGTTTTTATAATCCGCATTGAAAGATATTGTTCCGGATTCCGTGAATTTGACGGCATTTGACAGCAGATTATCAACAATCTGTTCGATACGGTCGACATCGCCGTAAAGTGTAAAATCCACATTTATGAACTCGCTACGAAAAAGAATGCCCTTATCATTGGCTATACGGGAAAATCCCAAGGAAATCCGTTCCAGCAATGTCCTCAGATTGAACGGTACATTGTTACAGGTTTCTTTCGACTCGTTCAATCGGTATACGTCTAGCAGATTATTCAGCAGGTGCAGTACATGTTTACCTACAAGTACGATATTTGCGAGATGGATGTTCCTGCGTTTCTTGTCCCGGGTATCCATTGCCAGTTCCGCACTTCCGTTAATGATGTTAAGCGGGGTACGGATGTCATGCGATATGGTGAGGATGATGTTCTTACGAGTTTCCAACAGTTCGTCATTTTTGTTTATGATACTCTCCATCTTTTTCCTCAGCCACATATCATGTTTCTGTTGGTTCCGGATCATCCGAAAGGAATATACTAATAGAAAGGCAGACATGATTATCAATCCCAGAATAATGAAAGCGGTACGCCGGCACGATTGCGATATATCCTGTTCCTGATACTGAAAGAAAGTTTGTGCATGTGAATCCAGAATATTTATCAACGAATGCAGTTCACCGTTCAACATTTTGTTGTAAAGGCGGATACTATCCATGTTAGTTTCCATGTCACCCTTCTTCTTTTCCTGTACAGCTATCAGTCGTTCATTCAATGATTGCAGGGTATTCATCGTAAGTGGAATCTGCACGATTCTTTTCTTTGAAAATAACTCGACATTTTCTTTTTGTCTATGTACGGCAGTACGGTTAGTCGTTAGATATCCGATGTTAACCGGAATATAGAGAAGCAATAGGCTATCAGTTGTATCCCCTAAATGACCAGCTTTAAATATGTTTAACAAGTATGCTTCTTTTTCCTCTAACAGATGCCTGAGAGCGTCAACTTGATCCGACAAGCCAATATCTTTATGCCTGACCTTCAATACCTGAAGCATACTGTCCACTTTTAACCTTTCCGTATGATAAGTCTTATAATCTTCCGTTTGCCACATGAATATCGTTTCGCCAGAAAATGCCAGGCTTGTTATCAAGTGTTGGACATTGAAAATCTCACGGCATGTCAGCTTGACCGTATGGGTACCGACCTCCATTTCCCGCATCCTATGGTACTCGTTAAATAATACGGCAACCATACTGACGATAACAATCATCAGTATGGCGTAGCTAAGAAATATCTTGTGTTGCAGTGATATTTTGACCATGTATACCGTATCATTAAATATTATGATATAATTATATTTTATTCTCTCGTGTCATACCTTATAGCTGTTAATTGTTTACAGATCTTTGACTGGACAAATACAAGCGCATGTGGAACGAGGAGGTGTATTTACAGGTTGTATAACGTCCTTTTTACTTGGCTTGTCATATTCATAGTATAAAGCACATCCTCCTGATGGATTTAAATCGTGGATGGCTGAAGTCCAAAAATTGTTTTGTTTTGTGGTATAACCGCTTGTTTCCAGTCCATGATTGGGGTCACGATTTCTCACGGAGGGGAAATAAATCGTTTCGGTTGGCTGCGTATCAGCTCGACGGGTATAAAAAGAAAAACCATATTCATTCCTGTCTTTAATATTATGATTGTCTATAGGTTGATTTCTATTTGAATTGCCGCCGTTTTTTGTAAAACCGGTATATGCATTCATCGGTGGAATGACAAATCCAGGTGGACAGGGATCATACACGGTCTTTACGGTCATCGCCGTAAATTTAGCAGTAATGGCATTGCCATGCCACAGATTACGCGCTACCGAATTGTTCGGCTTGGCCGACAGTATATATATTCTATCTGGATTTTGGATATTCGCACCGATTGTCAGTTTGTTAGTTGGTTTGTCAACAGGAGTATTGATATACTGCATTTCTCCGTTAGCATCGTAGACAATCTTGTCGGTCATCTTCTCTCCGAGCGAAGGACGTATAGGATCCTTCCGCCCATATTGGTAATAGGGAGCGTTACCGTTTCCGTAGATGTAAGAAGGTGCCTGTACCAAAGTGAGGAAATCTTCCGCTCCTGTCTTGTCCTGCACGAAGCGTACCAGCACCTCCCGTCCCGGATAGCCATCGGTAGCTTCCTCGTCATCCCACCCGAGAGGCGAAGGCATCATCTGCAATGTCTCGTTTTGGTAATTGGTAACCGGAATCGTGGCCGTCAGATCCGTATCAGTCACCCAGATGTGCCAACTCCATAGTATGTCGCCGGCATTGTTACACACGGCAATCAAGGCATTACCCTGGTCTATTGTTGCTTGAGGTATGGTGAATGTCAGATATTTGACAGGTCTGTCCCTGCCGTCAACCGACACTTCGTAATCGCTAAGTTCCCGGTTTACTTCTATGAATCCCACGCATACATCATTCCATACCAGTCTGGCATGGTCGGGAATTACCCCGCTGTTGTCTTGTAGGCAAGGGGCGGTGATGTCCTTGTCGTCATGTTTCAAAAAGGGGGTGAGGAAGTTAGAACTTTTCTTCGCTGCGTACGGCTTGTAAGCCACCTCGTTGGTCCGTCCCTGTTTGATGGCGTTCCCGTAAACCAACGGCAACCGGTAGGTACCCGGAGCGGAAATCACATAGCAGTTGGCGGTTGTCAAACCGTTCTGTGCTTGGTAGTCCACGGTATACATCGCCAGGTCACAAGGCTCTCCCGCGCTACCCCTTGAAGCCGCGTTCCGCAAGGCTTCGGTATGTTCATTTTCCGAGCCGGTCGTTATCTTGCTCGTGGGGCTGACTGAGGCATCATAAGATACCGCCGCGTCGCTTCCGTCCCCGTTGCTGCCTGTATCTCCATGTCCGTTGTCTGTAAATTCCAGCCAATGCGGCTTGTCTGTGTTCCAGGTTTTGCCGTTGTCTAACGAATAACCGGTGACTTTCCATGGCGCCGCTTCCAGCCTCGTTACCCCTTTTGCTGTTTTTTCGATATAGCTCTTTACCACATATCGAGCCCTTCCTCCTTCATGTGTAAATTCGTGACGGTCGGGAGTCACATCGAACACGGGTTCTTCGATGATTTCCGTCCTCGATATCCGGTAGGTCACGGTCGTTCCCATGCGCCATTCCTTGCCTCCGCCTCCTATCATGCCGGTCATCGTTCCTCCGTCTTTCAGTCCGACTACCAGTTCCGCGCTCTCCTCCAGTTTTTGAGGCACCATCATGTAAATGGCATCACCGTCTATGATCAACGTTCCGTTTTCTGCATCCGGCGTTATTTCCTCAGGAATCTCCTGCATGAACTCTCGGTTCTTACCGCTCAATGTCCAGCCTTTTTCTCCGAACACATGCGTGCCGGATCCTTTCACCCCTTGCAGCTTGACATAGGATATATTTCCTTGTATATCGCCGACAGCCCGTACCCGCACGGCGGTCACGGCGTGATAGAAACGCAGATTCACCGGACGACGGTAGTCACCGGGAAAGTTCTTCAAGTAACCACCCGATGCGTCAGACGCATCGACAGACACCAACAGGTCTTTCTGCTCCTTTGCCTCCTGTGGAACGGTATAGCTCATTTGCGGTTTGCCGTTTGCTTCCTCCACGGTGACGGCATCCCCCGGCGCCCACGCGAAAAAACGCATGGAAAAATTCGTCCCAGGCCATAGGTGTACCGCTCCGGTTTTCCAAATTTCATCAACTGTGGGTTTTGCCTCCTCATTATTGATGACAAGCTCTCTGTCTGCCGGCAACCCGGTCTCCGTCCAATCCCCCTCGTTGCCGAACCGGTAACCGTATACCCTAAAACTCGGGTAAAAGTTGTTTTCCGTTACCACTGCCCCGCGAGTCAAGGGGACGTCTTCTCTTTTCGGTGCAAGAGCTATTCCTTCCTCCACGGAGGGGACAATCCACAAACCGCTGTCTTTGAATTTCACAGCCTTGCAGTCGATCTCCTTCTCCTCGATGGAGCGTGTAGGAGTGACTGTTTCCCATTTCCCTGAAATGGCTATATTAAATGAGATCCTTTCGGGTTCTGTGTCCGGCACCAGACGCTCGTCTTCGGAACAAGCCCATAAGACGAAACACGCCATACTTGCGGCGATGTACGTTATTATCTTGACTCTCGGCAACATGCTTATTGATTTATGATATAGTTGTTTTTTTATTCTTTATTCGTTCAATTCCACATCCTCGTCCGGCAATACCTCGAAAGGATCAACTGTGACGGAGAACACGATGACGGCATTGTCCTTCAATATACCGGTATACCGGTACAGGTTGTTTCGGTATATATTCATCTGTGAATCTTCCAGTTTCCTACCGTTCTCGTATTCCGCGAAGTCTATGCGGTAAGGTGGATTGGAGCCAAAGCGCACTTCAATATATGCGGCATTTGTATTGTGAGAATTACAATATTCCGGCAAATAGGCTATCCACTTGGGCTTCCCTGTCCCGTCGTCAATCCTTTGAAGTTCTTTCCTGTTGCTTGTCGCATCAGAGTCATTCTTTCCGCCTGCAAGATGCAGTTCCCTAGTATAGTCCTCGTCCCAATTCCTGTGATCGTAATTGTCATGTTCGGAAAAAACCGGTGTGCAGCATCCTTTGGCGTTATACCCACAAATTTCAACCTTTACGTCATCCACGGCGGGCATGTCCAAAACAACTTCCACTTTTGCCATGGCGCGCAACAGGGCGACCGGTTCATCTAACCGTGTGACTTCCCCTTTGCGAAATGTCACGTTATCGTATGTGCCAAAGCCGTAAAAGGGCATCAACCGACCACGTGCCGGATCCAACTCAAATTTATCCAAAATGTCGAATTGCGCCCACTCGGCATTGATGACATCGTCGATGTGATTGTGTCCCGGTATGAGATTCCCGTACCGCATCCAGTTTGCGACCACCATCACCGACAGTCTGTTATGTCTGCATACTTCTTCAGGGACTGTCCCCGTGATGCGGTACTCAGAAGTGCCGAAAGACGTGCCGGTTGTCTGATGGAGTTCGGCTATAAACTTATTGCTTCCCGGATCGAAAAAATAAATCCTGTAGTTGTTGTCTATCATTTCAATATAGTTCTCATAGCCGATACCTTCCTCGTAACCATTCCCGCCCGAGCCGCCATCACCGGATTCCCGTGTTTCCGGCATTTTGAAACTGATGGCAAACATGGCTTCGCTCTCCCGTGAGTTATCGTGGATGTCCCGTATACTGTCCTGATTGCAGGCGGCAAGAGCCAGCAGGATTCCCACCGACACCCCATACACGATATGATAAAAACTCGCTTTCACATTCCGCTCCTCCTTCAGTTAAAATCCACGTCATCAAGTACAATTTTCCACGAGTTGATGATGATGGATGTGGCAATCCACTTGTCCCGCTCATCCAAAAAGAATGTCAGCGAATATTCGTCCTGCCGGTCAAGATAATCCTGGGCACTCATCTCTCGGCCGTAACCGTCTTTCAGCAGCAGCGCATAATCCACAAGCGGTACGCGTGCCGTTATCCCGCCTTCCTTGTTCTCGATGGTCAAAAAGCTTTTCCTTCCTTCCGTAAGACGGGCGACCGACAGGTCGGCGATAGCCACGCTCATCGAAGTGACGGCTTTACCGGAAGTCGACTTGATATTGGCCTTTTGTTTACCGCCGGCATCTGGATAATCATCAATATCCATATCCGTGGTGCCGGAGACGGTATGATAGGCATGATAAATGATTTTTTCGTCAGCGAGCAGACTGTTGTCGTGGGCCATCAGCCCGTTCTCCTCATCGATACGGAACGTGAAGTCATCCGGATCTACCGGTTCTCCAGATAGGTGTTGCAGGATTACACGCACGTGATTGGTGTTCTTGGTCAGCGACATCATGTGGGTAAACGTGCCGCCATCCTCGCTATCGGGCAGACTGACATCCATCAGACCATGGAACAGAGGATAGAGCCGTCTTTTGCTGTGCGCATCTGTACCTTCATACTTGCGGTTCAGCGAACAGCATAAATTTTCTATTCGAGTTTTGCCTATATGGGCTTCTGGGACTGAAAACGATTCCTCTTCCTGTTTTTCTCCGTTTTCCAATCCTGCCCAGGCGAGTAACGTATAATCACCGGCAGACAAATCGAGCGTGATGGCATAACCTTCAGAAGCAAGTTCCTCACCGCTTTCGGTTTGCTGCCACACAAGTGTGCCCTGTTTGTCAAAGGCGTACAGGCGGATTGATCGAACCTCGTTGGCAAACGCATCCGCCCATTTCATGTTACGGTCATATCGGAACACCACGAGGTTGGTCACTGAACAGTCTTCCTCGTAATCGTAAATGGCACTGTCGCACGAGACGAGTACACAGACGACAAAGGCAGCGACAAACCATTGTCGGCTCTTTCTCTTTAGAGAAGTGGATAGTACATTCATCTTATCTTTTTATCTGTTTATCTATGGATTGTGCCCAAATGGGGCATACATGGCATTCGGCAAACCCGGTTGCCACCGGGTATTCTTATTCCGGTCGGGACTTCATAGTCCGTTTATCCGGCATCAACCTCTATACTTGCATTGGTGCGCGAGTATGTAGGTTTACAAAAAATCTCTCCTGAAAAGGAAATATGCAAAAACAAGACTTTTCCGTATCCGGAACCATCACGTGCTTCCGACACGGAAAAGTCTTATCTATTCAGCTTATTCGAAATCTACCGTTTGTTTTACAATCTTCCACTTCAGGATATTAATCCGGGCGGCAAGATACCATAAGTCGTCAGTCGGTTTTTCGGGAATGATTGTCTCATCCGGATTGAATACCGGAGTTCCGATTCCTTTCAGGCTATTCAATGTCAAATCATAGATGTGGTTACGAACGATGCCCTTACTGAAGTCATCAGTACCGAAATGTTCGATATCCGCAAAATAATAGCATTTGCCCTCCTCCCATAACCAGCAACGCTGCTCTTTCTCTTTAAGGAATACGTTCACCGCGTCCACGGTAGAAGGAACCGCATTCTCGTCTGTGCCAATCACTACCGTCAAGGTGTTGTTTTTTACTTTGGCCGTCATCTCGTAACCTTTGAAAGTTCCGTCATCCACCAGGTCTTTATGCTCATCGGGAGTAAGCCAGTCGAGATCCGTAGGTTCAAAAGTACGGATGGTAGAACCCTCTTTCACGCGGTAATTGGCATTCTTCAGCATCTGCGCGTATTGGGTGAGGAAATTGTCCTTGGCGTAAAAAGATCCCGCCCATTTAAGAAATGTAAAAGGTGTTCCGTCTTTTTGCAGCGTGGCTGTCACAAGCACCGCCGTCTTCTGCGCGGTAGTGTTCTCCTGCACATAGAAAGTCTTTTCTGCGTTCACAGCACCGGCTGCATCATTCCAGGACTTGTTCCCGTAAGTCAGGTCTGCCGGAGAAGCGGCCCAATAGGAACGGTGGTTGGCAGCATCGTTCCAGTTTGTGAATGCCGCCCAATTCTCGTACCCTTCAATACTTTTGAACAGGTATGATTTTTCGGCAACATTGGCTACCTCAATACCGGAAATCTCTTGGGTCAACGTGTACTTCACCCCGTCTATTGTTATCTCGGCACCTTGGGTGAAATCGTTTGGCAATGCTGATGTCTTCACCTTGGCGACCACACGTTCTACGTAGATGTCCACGGGATTGTCCAGCGCATCTTGCTTGTCTTGGTGTGTCTTGCCGGCAATATCCGCGGCGCAGATTTCCTGTGTCCCATCCAGGTATGTGGAGTTGGTGATGATGAATGTCCCTTCTGTAGAGGAACTGTGGTCATCGATCAGCGAGCGTACTTGCTGGATGGTCTTGTTGGCGAAGTCTGCACTGGCGGGAGCGTTCAGCACGGTAAGTACCTTGCTTGGCGCAGTGTTGCCGGCAATAACAAGTACGGCCTCGGAAATTTTCTCTACGGCAGGGGTCTGTGAAGTCTGGCCGCTCCATGTCAAATCCACGGTCTGCGGAGCTTGGGTAGGATTGCCAGATGCGTCAAAGAAGAGGAAAGTGCCTTTTTCAGCCTTGTTCTCTATTGGAGAACCGTCTTCAAATCCACCGTCGATACCGCGAGTTTCAGGACCGTTTGGTGCTACGATGTTTACGGAGATATAACTTGGATCCCCATTACCTTTTTTAGTGTTATCTATCACGTCGTCTTGTGAACAACTTGTGATAGCCAAAACCGCGATTAACGGTAAAATTGAAATTTTCTTCATTGCTGAATAATTTAATTGATTAATAATAAAAATGTTTATTGCATTTTTTGTTTTGATTTTTATTCTTCTCTCTTTGCCAATTCTGTTAAAACAAGTTCTGCCTGCACCAACCCGAGATCTTTTGCACGGTTTAGGTGAACACGAGCCAATTCATAATTCTTTTCACGTATGGCAAGTGCGCCACGGGCATAAAAAGCCTCTGCCGAGTCACCGGCCTTCCGTAAATACTTGCGTGCATCGTCAAAATTATCACGCCGTATGGCGGCATTGGCGGCATTCAGATTGGCGGTCTCGTCATTTGGAAACATGCGTACTGCCGTTTCAAATACATCGGTAAATTCCTCCGTCCCGATCTCGTATATTCCCGCCACGAGATAGAATTCATTCAGGCTCAGTTTCTGCGGCCGCTCAACCATGATACGGCGGATTTCCTCCGCATCACTGTAACCGCGTATGTTGTAATCAATACGATAGTCGGTACGGCGCAATGTCGGATAGCAATGCTGTAACAAGAAACGGTATTCTTGCGGATAGGCACGCTTTATTTTTGCCTCTCTGGCATCCGGCTCCACATTGCTGCCGATGATGTCAAGGATTTCATCACGGTGGTTGATGTTGGAACGTTCCACGTAACGGCGCAGCCCGTCCCAGTCTTCCGCCTCATGTTCGGCCATGATGATGTCGTCCGCAAAACTGTACAGTTGCCGTATATGTTCTTTGAGCGCCTCCGTACGCTTCATGGCCAGGTTCCGGTTATGTGAATACGGACTTTCGGGCGAGGCATATCCCTTGAGCCACACCGAAACAATGAAGATATCCTTGTCATCACGCACGGAATCGATGGTGGCGTGTATTTTGTCAAGTTCCAGTGAGTTCCTGCGGTATTCAGGACGGATTGCCGTCTGGTTCACGGGGAAGTCTATGAACGCCGAACCCGATAGCGAACGACACTTTACCGCTTCGACTTCCGGACGGATAAACACCAGTTCAGGGAAAAACGCTTCGTTGTACCGTCCAAGCATGCCATCGTGTTCCGCTATGATGTCATGGCAGCATCCGTAGTCGCTGCGGTGCAGTTTAATCGTGGCCCCGTCCATCCATTCCTCATAGATGACGGGAGCGTTGTATGGCACGCTGTCCGGTTTCTCCGAAGCCCGGTACGCCATTCCGTTCTCGTCGGGGATATCGCCGATCCTGTTTCTTATATAATAGTAATACCGTTTTCTTCCGTAAATTCCGATTGTCTGCAAATCGAGCGAATCCTCGCCGTTGATCAGACGCGGCGTGAGCAGTACGGCCCGGTTGGCGTCCACCTTGAGTTCTGTCAGATCTACATTCATCTCCACCGTAAGGTATTTGCCGTTACGGCCCATGTTGAATTTCCTGACAGAAACTCCTGGTATGATGTGTTTTGTGCCCTGAGCCGTCGCTTTCGGCATGTATCCCAGTCCTGATATGACTGCCAGTATGAATATTATCTTTTTCATATATACTTCTAAAACAGGTAAACTAAGTTGATAGCCGCTTTGGTCAGTCCCACATAATGGTGCGGCCTGTTTTCTTCTATTTTTTTCCCGCAACCCGTGCACCGGAATCTGTCATAGCGGGTGTAGGAATAGCCGAGGCCGATTTCGGCTTCCAAGTTCCAATGGCGGCCGAGTATCCAGGCATAGCCATAAGAGATACCTGCGCCAACGAACCAACCCTGGTAACGGGTGTCTTTCAACTTCCGCATGTCGGTGCCTAAAATTTTCATACCGCCATTAAAACCGCCGATGTTGTATTGTCCCCCATGCGCATGCCCCCCGAAGAAATGACCCTGGAATTTATTGCATAGCCAATAGCGGTATTCCGGCTGTACGAACCAGTGTTTCCACCGCTTGCCGTTACCGAACTGAAATGGATTGAAGGAGCCATACATATCCAATGTGGACTTTTGACTCAAGCCGATTTCCAGACCGAGGTTTGCACTTGCCGTCGCCCAACCTGCCAGGTTAGTCTTGACACCTGCCTGTTGCGCTACCGCTTTCGTGGTAATGCCACAAAACAGTGGCAAGAATATTATAATCAATATATACTTCATTTTATCTTTTATTTATTTTCAAATAGACAATACTATTATAGCCTCCGTTTTTATGTCATCCAGTGCATTCCCACGAATAGAAATCACACGGGAAACAGTTGTCTAAACCAAGGCGACAAAAGAAAGAATTATACAAAACTCCAATTTATCATCTACTTTGCGAGCTGTTCACTGACAGTCATTCCTTGTACCCTTGTATGGTACCCCGTCAAACGATGAAGTTTATTGATGTACCGCCACAATCCGCCCCTATCATTATATTTAGGACATATCATGGTTTTGGATATGGGCGTAGCAACAAATTGTTGCATGGCAGGAAGATGTCTATCCACCGTTTTGTGCTTTTCAATTCGTGAACAGCCAGTTCTTGTGGGAATTTGGATGGACATAATCCGATTACATGTGATATAATAGTTATCCGTATTATTCATTTCATTATTTAACCTTGGTCTTCTGCGGCACAAGAAAAAAACGGGGTATAATGCGGATATAATACGGCAAAATAAAGAAGATAAAGCGCTGTTTAACAAAATTTTTAGGTGGTTTTGTTGATATACAGAAATATATTCGTACCTTTGCCGCAGAAAACCAACGTTTTAAACCAACCTATAAATAGGTATTGACACTTACCTAAAATAGTTTTTTCCCATCTTGCCAAGATCGTTTCCTGCGGCGGTTTTCTTTTTCATCAACCGCTTTTTGAATATCCGGATGTTGCTTGCGGAATTTATCGAATGTGTCACGTGATAGATTGAACCGCTGACAAATTGCGGCCACGGTTGTGTCCTTAGCCAGCATGCGGATAATTGCCTGCCGGTTCTCGGACAACACGTTCTGTTTCGTGTAACAACCTTTCCTGCGCCCCAATACCTTTCCTTCCGCCTTGCGTAACGCAAGAGCTTCTTTCGTGCGCATCGAAATCAGGTTGCGCTCTATCTCGGCGACCAACCCGAAAGCGAAACAGAGGACCTTGCTGTTGATGGAGTTGTCAAACGCATACCCCTCTTTCGTGGTGTAGAGATTGATACCTTTCTCTAAACATTTACCCATAATGGACATCACGTCCGTGAGCGTGCGGCTCAGGCGGGAAATTTCCGTGACGATGAGCGTGTCACCCGGTTTCATCTTACGGAGCAGGGAACCGAGTTTGCGTTCCTGTTCCCGTTTTTTACCGCTCGCCACTTCTGTGACCCAAGTATCTACCACCCAATTCTTACTTTTGACGAAACGCCTGATTTCGTCCTGCTGATTTGCCGGGTATTGCTTTTTTGTGCTGACCCGTAAGTAACCTATTACCATTGCTTTTTATTTATTAAACAGGGCAACATTACCCCTATTTAATAAAATAGCCCGGCAAAATGTCGGGACATATACATGATGGTGCATTATCAGTCGAAATTCAAAACTCAGACAAAATTATCTATTTATTTTGAGAAGAAAACTGTGTCTTAAAAAGAAGACAGGACATCATGCTTTGATATACCAGCAAAATACGGTTTCTATTTTGCAGATTGACAATGATTAAATCGTCTATTTTGCTTGTCGTAAACCTTGTTGTAAATTTTGTTAAATAATTAAATATTCCCCTAAGTATTATATACCAACCACATAGCCTATGACAGAGGCTATATAGTTATAGGATTCACCTTCAAAGTATTCAAGTTCAGGAACAATCCATGATGCTCAATCATACCGTTTCGGAACATTTTCCATAGAATATTGCAGCCCAATTGAGCCAACGTGGAATTGACGAACAGATCTTGCTTCTCCAATGCTTCGGCCAACGAGCAGCTCGGCCCGGAATCCTCCTCTTTCACCCTTGCATATTTAACCAATCGGGTAATGACCTTCAAAGAACTGACCGTTTCATACAACATGGAAGCCGGTTGTCTGATTTTCTTCGGCACAGTTCCCAATACAACCTGTCCGGCAGTCTGCGTGTTCCCGAAATCCATCCAGTAGAGAGGTGTGTTATTGTCTGTGTAGGAGACTGGCGGCATTTTCCCCAGTAAATTCCACAAATCGAGTCTGGACTTGATGTTGTCCGTGCAGGTGATGGTGATGTTGGCAATCTCATCCCGTTTTACCTCTTTCAATACCGACGGATAGAGCCTTGCCTCCGCTTTCCAGTCGTTGCCGAAGAAATTGTTTATCCTAGTAATCAGACATTGCGCCTTGTTCAGTCCCAAATCCATCGGTCCGAATAACTGCCGTCCGATATTCGCCTCCGTCACGATGTCCGGATCGTAAAGTGTCACGAACACTCCCGGATGCCCGATCGCACGGAGTGTCACGTCCAGTCGTGCCATGCAGGTCAGCACCTGCGAGCCTGTTCCGCCCGCCCCGATAATATTCACCGTCACCGGATGTTGTGGGTTCATCAGGTAACTGTCGGTATAATGTACTCTTTTCATCGTAATATGTCTTTTAGTTTCATTTTATCCAACGGTTTCAGCTCTTCAAGGTTGAAAGGCCTGTCCTTTGCCGCTTTCGTCACCAACACGAGGTTGGATTTTGTCGGATTGCCATACGCCCCCAAATGGGAGAACTCCGTCAGCCAGAACTTCTTCTCCCAGTATTCCAGCAGATTTGCATAGGTCAGGTCTTTCGGTCTTTCTATTTTAGCTGAACCTAAACAGACGCTCGTGCCTGTGACATTGAAGAACGGAGCGGCATAAAGTTCCGTTTTCTCTGTCAGTTCCTTGTCCTTGTAGGCATAGACATTCAGATGACTTTCTCCGGCCGCATAGATGATTCCCGGAAGGTGGTATTCCGCACTCTCTATCTTGAGGGCTTCCTTGAAGAACATCATCCGTTTCCGGGGAGGATTGTACCAGATGTATCTCTCGCTGCCCTTGCGCGGGTCGCACCATAACAGATTGGGCGGTATCCTTCCATATGGCGTGGTACTGTGCCTTTTGGAATATCCCCGTACCAGTTCGTTCATGAACTCCACCGTTACCGGGCGGCCTTCGCCCATCGTTCCGCTTCCATCGATGTCTCTGACCTCGATAAAATAACAGTTGTCATATACATCGTGATTGCAATTCTCTTCAGTATAGACAATCAACGCCGCCCGCGGATGGAGCAACGTCCTCAGGTTTCTTGTAAGTTCATTTGTTTCCAACATATTCCTTTCAAGTTACAATGTTTATAAATTCATCCGCCCACCTAAAGAATCGTTCCGGATAGTCATCCATGGAGAACAGGCGGTCGGTTTCCGGTGACAGGGCACAGGTGGTAATCGGGATAATATCGTATGATTCCCTGCTGCAACAGTTGTAATAGTCAATAAGATATTCTGACACGACATCTTCGGTGTCATAGACAATCCTTATCTGCTGTTCCAGATACATCGGATGGAAATCCGGATTCTCGGAGTAGAAGGCGTCATACCCGTATTGCATGATACCCCGTTCCGGGGCGAGAAACGGCAGTCCGCGTTTCATCACATTGATTAACGGCCGTTCAAATCCATTTTGGGGAGTGTACGATTCAAGGGCTTTCGGCAAGTCCTTGTAATAGGACCTTGATTCCACCCTTTTGAGCAGCTTGTTGATTTTGCCGTCATGATAGGAGCCCAATAATTTCATCCGTTCCTTTCTTTCCGATGAATTGCAGTCGTCACATTCCGAAAGCATTTCAAACATAAAGTCCGTCTCTTCGTAATCCAAAAACGTTTCAATTCCGTTCGCTTTCATCAGTTTGTGGATAAAAGTAATGGCAATCCTCCTTAAAACGGGATTGAGTGATTCCACGAACTTCACGGGGAAATAATACAGCGTAAAGCTTCCCCATTGGTGGTCTTTCCACAGACGGAAGAAGAGCCGTCCTTCTTCCTGTTCGATATTGACATTCAAGTTGTCCCCGATCAGCGCATCCATTTCATCGTACAGCCTGGCGATGCTTTCTCCGATGCTGTTGCCCGGAGTATGTACCGCCTCCTTTTTCAACAAAAGGGCATAGTTGAAAAACGAATCACGCAGGAACTCATAGTTTTCCCGCGTGATTACGTTGATGCCATTACCGTCGTATGCGTCCACGACAAGTGTCTTCTGTGCAATCGGAGCCAGTGCAGTGCTTAGAAAAGAATTACGGCCCCGCTTGGAGCCGCAATCCGTTCTTTCCTGTCCGTTCCGTACCGTACATCCCGCCGTGTCTGCCCGATGATGAGCCTTGCCAGCTGTTCCAGCCGTTTTTCGTCCAATGGTACAACACATGATTTCTTGTTTTTCTTCATATATCCTATCCTTTGGTACCGATAGTGGTCTTGAACTCGTACACGGCCTTGTCATCCTTGACAACCGGTCCGTGTACCGTTGCCGTTGTCAGTTCCGGATAGAAGTTGGAATAGTAATTCATGACCAACTCAGGGCTATTTGACGGATTCGGATCGTCAAGAGTGATCATCCCGTTGCCTTTTTTGAATGTGAATGAGCGTGTCATTCCTGTAATTTCGAGCGCCATAATCTTAAACTGTTTGATATTGTGGAACATGGTTTTCTAACATGGATTGAGGGAAATCGGGATATTCATCGTAATCTTCCGGACGATAGGCAGGCCCTTCCTGTCCGTATTGCGAGTACATAATATCCTCCTGCTGGCAGGACTGCCAATTTTCGTTATATGCAAATTGTGGTTGTTGCTGTATAGTGGCTTGGGATTGTATCGGCCTTTGCGGAGGTTGTTGTGGCGGCCACATTGCCTGCTGCCCATTTTGAGGTTGTCTGGCCATCGGACGCTGCATTTGTGGCTGAGACGTATATTGCTGTGGTTTTGCCTGCACCTGTGGTGCAGAATCTTCCATCAGATCGAACAAGCTGCCCTGATTCATAGCTTTTTTTTGGTCTGCCACCATCTCATCAATCTTTTTCTGATCTTGTGGTTTGGCATAAAAGCGTGCCTGTTCGAGAGCGGTGACGGCATCCTTGTATTTTTTGGCGGAAATCAGCTCCTCCGCTTTCTTAAGGTATTTCTCGTACTTCTCCCGTTTCTCCTTCTCCTCTTTCGTTTCTTTGGCCTTTGCATCCTTCGCCGCCTTGCTTTCGGATGCGGCCTTTTCTGCTTGAGCCTCGAATTGCGCCATGTTGGTAATCAATCCCACCGTTTTCTGTATCGGTCGGGCAATAGCCTGTAGGAATCCTGCATCCAGTTCCTGCGGAAGTCCGCAAACGGTCAGCGGCACGATGTGATTTTGGGCTTCGTCTTTCAGCCCGTTTGACTTAGGCAACAAGGATACTGCCAGTTGTCCATTCGTTTTACGGATGACGAGAGTCATATCGACTCCTTCTGTCATCATCTGGTTCATTGCTGTAAAAAACATAATTTGAAAGTATTAAATGATTAAACATTGATTTTATGCGTCCTTGAAAAATTCCGCCATCAACCTGTTTCTATCAGGATGCTGGCATATTTCCAGAATCGGGTTTAATAACGTGGAGATGTGTACCGGTTCTGTCGTTCCTTGCGAAAAAAACTTGGCGGCAGGTTCGGGAACTTCCATAATTCTCTCTTTGCTTACATGCATAGGCATCCGCATCGATGCCATCGGCGTTCTTGTAATGATTGCTTGATTCATAACTCATTTAATTTAATTGTGAATATTCGGGCTTTGGCAGCCCGTTGAACTACAAGGGCTTTACGGCAGATGCTTCCGGCAAGGCAAGGTTTTTTGGAAAAATACCGGAACACGGTGAGGATGATTTTTCCAAAAACCTGAAGGGCTTGACCTTGCCGTCCGAACAGAAGCATCTGCCAACTTTGCCCTGTAGTTCTTCGGTCTGTCAATGGCTGTATTGGCTTCCCTTTCTTCTCTATCCGTGTTCCTGTTAGCATCACTTCCATTAAGTTCCAGATACAAAAAAGAGCCGTCCGACAAGACAGCTCCGCTTTGTAAGGATTTAAGGAATTTATATGGTATATCCGTTTCATATTACGGCATTGTTAGAAAATCAGATAACTAATGATGCAGAACAGTATCACCGCTGCCAAAAGGAAACAGGCAATCCTATAGATAAACCTGAAGAATCCCCTGAAACAGACGATAGCGACCGCCGCCCATACTGGCGATATGTCTCTTGAATGGAGATAGTTGAACATGATGAACGCGACAATACCTAATGTTACAATCCGTATCCATTTGCTTCTCCTTAACCTTTCGATACATTCCCTTGTTTTCATGACCTTACATTGTCTATAAGTGAAACATGTCATTTCCAATTTCAGGGGCCGCAGGCGCGAACCGCCTCCACGGGCAAGGTTTTCGGGAAAAATACCGAAGCCGGAACGGTGAGGATGATTTTTTCCGAAAACCGGAGGGCATGACCTTGCCGGTGGAAGAAGGCGGTTCGCTATCTTTGCCCGTGAATTGGAATGACCGTGTTATTTTTTCTTATTCCCGGATTTCGGGAAAGAGAGTGTCAGGTTGAATTCCGTATCAAAAACGAGCATGGCATCGAAAGCGGTTCCCTTTTTTCCTTTTAACCCCTTGATCAAGCGGATCGAACCGGAGGAAAAGAGTTGTTCCAGGTGTTGGTCTGTCAGTTCTTTGTTCAAGAAGCGGCGGAACACCAGTAGTCCGCACCTTTCATGGTCGCATTTGGCGGCCTTCCCCCGGATAATAACATGGCCGGTCTTACATTTTGGACAGGTGAAGGTACGCGTTGCCTTGGCCGGTAAACTGAGCCGCAGAATTTCAGCGGTCACATTACGGGTGTAGTTTTTGATGGAATGCATAAACGTTTCGGGGGCAAGCGTGTGCTTTTCTATTTGGACCAACGTTTTTTCCCAGCCGCTTGTCAGCTCCACATCGGCTACAAGCATATCCTTGACAGCCTCGTATATGTATAATCCTTTTTCCGTCGGGCGGATGCTTTTGCCGGAACGTTCTATATACTCCCGCTTGAACAAAGTGGTGATGATAGCGGCACGTGTGGCCGGCGTGCCGATGCCCGTATCTTTCGAGGTTTCTCTTGCCTGTTCGTCCGTGATGTCCTTTCCACAGGATTGCGTTCCGCCAAATCCGGCGGCACTCGGCATATCGGAGTAAACTCCAATCTGCGCTCGTTGGCGGGGATTTTCCATGGCGCCCAACAATGTGGCTTCCGTATAGAGGGGTTTTGGCATGGTCTTCTTTTGCGCAAGCCCGTGTCCCGTGACAGGTACGGTATCTCCTTCGGCGAATTCGGCCATCCCGTCATTTCCATCCGGTTCATCGTTGCCCCGATCCTCTTTCCGATTAAATACATCGCGCCAGCCGGCATTGACGATGACGGAAGAACGGGAACAGAAAAGCAATCCCTCGCTGGAACATTCCATCAGCAGCAGAGCTTTCTCGCAAGGCGGAGAGAAGGACTCCAGCATCCTGCCGGCAATCATCGTGTAAACGGACGCTTCCGACTCGGATAATTCCCCGATGGCGGATCCGGTTATGATAAGGGCATGATGGTCTGTTATTTTCGTGTCATCAACCCCACGAGTGTTTAAACAGGAGAAATCAAAAGTTTGCCCGTATTCCTTGAACATAGGCATAAGAATGACTTTCTCCAGCAGGGAGGGAATCTGTCGCATGACATCTTTCGGGATATAACGGCTTCCCGTCCTCGGGTAGGAAATCAATTTTTTCTCGTACAATGATTGGGCGATGGCGAGGGTTTTGTCCGCCGGCAGGCCATGATGGATGTTACAATCTTTTTGCAAGGCCGTTAGGTCATATAGAAGCGGAGCCTGCTGGAATGTCCTCTTGCGTTCCGCCTTGGTGACTGTCGCAACGGAATCGGAAGTTATTTTCCCGTATGCAGTTTCCGCAGTCCCCTTGTCCGTGAACTCTTCCGGATGGGTAAAGATACGGTGGCCATTTCCTTGCTTCAAGGTGATATGCAATTGCCAGTATGGAGTTGACACGAAATCCCTGTTCTCCTTGAAACGGGCGCATATCATGGCAAGGGTCGGGGTCTGCACGCGCCCGATAGAATTGTTCGGTGAACCGGTAACCAATGCCAACGCGCGGCTGGCATTCATGCCTACCAGCCAGTCCGCTTTTGCACGGCAGTCGGCTGCGGCATAAAGGCCGTCATACTCGCTGCCGTCCCTGAGGTTGTCCATTCCCTCACGGATGGCCTCGTCGGTGAGGGAAGATATCCATAGACGTTTGAACGGCTTGTTATAGCCCAAATAGGAGTAGATAAACCTGAAAATAAGTTCCCCTTCGCGCCCAGCATCGGTTGCCACGATAATGCTGTCGCACTTCTCAAACACATCATCCACTATCTTGAGTTGCCGTGCCGCGACAATATCTGTGCCCGCCCCCTTGTCCGTCTTGATTTGCCTGGGCACTAAGCGGAACGGGGCGGGTATTATCGGAAGGGCTTGGGCGGTGGTCTTCGTGTAACCGTATGTGTCCGGCATGGCGAGCGATATTAAATGCCCCAATGCCCACGTGACCATATACCCGTTACCTGTACAGTAGCCGTCTTTTCTGTCGGAAGCCCCGACTACACGGGCTATATCCATGCCGACACTTGGTTTTTCTGCAATGATTGCTATCATGATTCGGATAAAATTTAAACCGTTCCCCGTCACCGGCACGGAATACAGGGAACGGTGGTTTGATATTTTTTAACTATTGGATTTGCCGGTATATTTATGCCGCCGGTTTGACACCGAGGATTTCAACCAATATCTCACCATCCTTACGTACCAGTTGCAGGGTAGCATCCATGATTACATCCACTCCGAGCAGCACAAGACTGAGTGACAACACATTCGTTTTTTCTCCACTAAGCAGCGTGTCAAGTTCTCCTGACATCTCCAGTTCATCCTTAAGGATTCCGATACCGGCGAGTTCATCCCAGTTTACATCCTCCGCCTTGAAAGGCGCATAATTGCCATTGTTCATTTCCATGATTTTGATCTTTTTAATTTCACATCCATTTCATTTTCTCGTTAAGCAATACTTGCTCCTTTTGACTTGCGATTGCTCTGTTCCTGACCTTGTTTCTGGGTGTCAGCCACCACATTACGCTGCGAGGCATCGCGCTTCCGGTCAGGGTTCTCATTGTAGAAGTCCAGCCTGCCTTGGTTGAAGTTCGCCTTGACATACTGGGAGATGGTTTTGCCGTCGTAGCCCTTGATGCCCTCGACCAATACAGCCTTGCCATTCTGGAGATCGGCACGCTGTTTCCGGTTCAGTTCCACGTCCCATACTTTTGTCGGAATCTTGAACTCTTCACGCTGGTCGAAACCGTCCGGCGTGCGTGAATAGCTCAGACGTCCTGTTTCCAAATCCGCCTTGATGAACGAAGAGAACTCCTCGCCTTTACGGTTCACCATGTCATTGAGAAAGATGGTTCGCCCTTCACGGAGTTCCTTCTGTTCCTCGGCGGTAATCTTCACTCCGTTGATTTCATTCGGGATATAGATTTCGCATGCACCCTCCGGGGAATCGGGATTGTAGCGGGTATAGGTGGGTCTGCCCGTGGTCTCGTCCAACTTTACATAGGAGGAGAACACCTCTCCGTCCCTGCGTTCCATTCCCTCCACGAAGATGGCCTTGCCGGCATTCAGGTCTTCCACCTGCTTTGGGGAAAGTTCCACACCGCCCAACTTCTGACGGTTGAAGAGCTTGTCGTTCTCAAAGATATACTCGATACCCCTGCGTTCGGCATTGATCTGGATATGGGCGTCGAATTCCTTGCCGCTGTTGGAAATCATACCTTCGATAAATACCTTCTTGCCCTCACGCAACTCGTCCTGCTCCTGCCTGGTAAGTTCCACACCCTTGATTTCTCTTGGTATGAAGGCATTCTCTACTCGCATGGCGACCACCTCGTTGGTGAGTTTGTCTATACTGATGAAAGAAGGGATATACTCGCCGTTACGTCCCTTAAGATCCACGACACGTCCCATATTGCCCGTTTCGAGCAGGTTCTTCTTGTCCTCTTCGGAAAATATATGCCCGAAATACGGGCGGTCGAGTTCCGGCTTTTGTCTGATACCGTGTATGCCCAATACGATGGGTCCTCCAATGGACTGCTGGAATGACAGGCGTGCGTCGGTGCGCAACACGGCGGAACCGAAATTCATGCTGATGGGGACGACCTGATTGGTCTTGTAGCCTTTGAGCATCTGTTCGAGGAGTCCACGTTCCTGGAGGTACTCGCGGGACAGCCCAAAGTTTTTCAGTTCCTCCCAGTTGATCATGGATTCGTTGTAGCGGTACTTGGGCTGCTGGCCGCCGTCCTGGACTGCCTGCTGCGGGGTTTCATTTTTCTTTGCCATTTCTTCTTGATTTTGATTGTTTATAATTTGGTTTTCTTGGCTGCGGGGGACAATCTCATATTTTTTTAGAAATTCCTCCACCGCATCTGTTTTTTTCCTTGAGGCAAGATCTTCGATGGCCTGCTTGACCTTCGGGTCTTCCAGCGTATCCTCTTTGATAGTGATAAGGCCGAAATGCGTCGGGTCTTTGAACTGGCTCCAGAAGTTCTTCAGGAAATTCTCGAACATGTTGGCGTAGCGGTCGATTTTCAAAAAAGAGTTGCTATGCTCCTTGTCCGCCGGCACAGCCTTGAACCTGCCGTCTTTCTCGATTTGGGACACGGCCCGTAAGATCAGTTCCATCTTGTCGAGAATGAACACGATGTCGCTCATCTGTTCGTTCTCGGCGACTTGCGGTTTAGGGGGATCGTCCCTTCCATTTTTCTTTGCCATAACTTTGTTTTTTAGAGTTTATAACCATGATTGTCGGTGCAAATATATAGGAATAGATTTGGCAAATAATTAGTTTACAGGATGTTATGCTATATATTTCATCACTTGTCATCATGTTTCACCGCAAGAGAAAAAGCGTGAGACGGAAAAACGGGAAAATCAAAGGCAAAAGCATGGAAAAAGTAACGGAACCAAATGGCGGAAGAAGAGGGGCAAACACGAAAAGCAAGCCCCAAAGCAAGAAAAAACGGCAGAGCCGGAAAAGAAAATGGAAGAAAGCGGCAGGAACGGCACGAAACCGACAAAGAAAAAGTTGTATTATGCAGAGTTGGGAGCGAGCTGTCTTTAGTCCCCGCTTCCTTGTGTCACTCTATGAAATAGGAGGAGGATTTGGTATGGAAGATAGGTGACGGCGTAATCCATTGGGACATCAGGTATCGACAAAATACCGTCGTCAGATTGTTTTTTATCTTGCCCTATGCGTCGTAGGTCGCTTCGCTTGCTAAGTCCCGATCGTTTCCACAACTCGGACGGCGATACCGGAACGTTTTTTCGGGTGAAAAATTACCGCAGGGAATTTTTTGCCCGAAAACCGGAGGCTTGAACGTGGAAGGTATCGTCCCTCCGAGTTACCTTCTCTAGGGGACTTGACAAGGGAAGCGGGGCTTATGGTGGATTTTTATAGAGGAATATGGAAAAAGGACTGATGTGATATATGTTTCTATAAATCAATATACATAATGGGCGTGGTTTCAAAAAAAATGAGTAATTTTGCATTTGAATTCAAACAGCAATGAAGAAGGCATATACAATAGACCAACAAATCGCCAGACTGAAGTCAAACGGCATGGTATTTGACGATGAGGGGAAAGCTAAAGAAATTCTCCTTGATGTCGGCTATTACCGACTTGGGTTCTATTCTTTTCCATACGAGATAAAATTCCCATGCTTAGAACATCGTGACCATAAGCTAAAGCCGGGTACTACATTTAAAAGTGTTTACGACCTTTATGAGTTTGACACCAAGCTCCGAAGATTGCTGCTTAATGCCCTTGACCGTATTGAAGTCAATATTCGTACAAAACTCATCTATAACATATCGCTCCGGTATATTGATGACCCTTGTTGGTTTGTCAATCGCAAGTATGTAACTTCAAAATTCGTAAATGATTTTGAAGGACAAGTCTATGCCGCTATGCGTAAGAATCCCATAATCCAGCGCCATCATGCAAACCATACGGGGATATATGCTCCTGCCTGGAAGACCATAGAGTTTATGACAATCGGCAATATCATAACACTATATGATTCGTTGAAAGAACAAGAAGCAAAAGATTTGGTGGCTAATGCCTATGGATGTTCAAGAGGTGTTTTCTACAATTATATGGAAACCATTCGTGTACTTCGCAACAAGTGCGCACACGGAGGTTGTATTTACCGTATGGACTTCCCCAAAGGTATCAAACGTTTACCGGCTGACATTTCTGCTGATTGCAGACATAATATAAAAGGTGGCATAGATGTTGTCAGTTATATGTTGGGGTGTATTTCACAAACTCGGAAAACGGAATTGGAGAATGAAATTCATAATCTTGTCAATTCCATTAAGACACCTGAGACTCAAAAAATTATAGCACAAACTTCTAAAATCGAATATTAAAGTCTCATTTATTTGGCAGGATAGCAAATAATGCTTATCTTTGCATCAGTAAAAGTGCCCGTGCGAGCTTGGTCGTCGCATCTGCACTATAAAAAGGAAGTAGAGGAATCTCGGTCATTATGACTGGGATTTCTTGTTTTTTTATACCTGTATGCTGGTAAAGCAACCATACATTGATACAGAGACTATAAAAAGTAAGAGGCTAACCTTTTACAGCCGCCTCCGTAACTCCTTCAACTATATGGTTGATGAGCTAATTCTTATGCAAAGAGAAGATTTTCCCGTGAATCTGGCAAATATTGCAATTAAAATACATCAAAAATATTGCCATTTATATTACCCTATAAGATATATTAAAATACACAAAAGGATGCATTCGCATGAAATACACCTGCACCCTTTCGCATAAATTTGACAACAAAATAGAAATAAGCATTTTACGTATGTATGCTCCAGCCGTGGAACGGTTCCATGATTACAGCATAAGATTGGTCAGGCTTGCCGTGGTAGAGCAATCCCCCCACAACGCCTTTGCTTCCATCTGCGGCAATCTCAGCAAATCCGAATGAATACGGAGCAAAATCCCTATACAGTTCGATTTCGTACCTGCCGTTGGAGTTTTTCTCCCATTGTTTGAGGCGTTCGATACACTTTTTCAATGTTTCGTCACCTATGCTCTCCGCATATTTGACAGTCTTTTCGTAACGTTCCTTACATTTGATTTTCATATCCGATCATTTTAAGTTGTTTGTAACAGTTCTTCGTATATTCCGAAACCGATGCACTCTGCTATGGTAAAATCTTCCATGCTTTTATCAGCCAATGATTTCAGGGCATCCAGTCCGTTGCAGTAATAGAATATCTCGTCATCCTTTTCCGTGTCGGAATCCATAGCCAATGCTATTCTTACCTCTACTGTTTCCAGCGTGTCACGCCATCGGATGATACAATCTGCATAATGCGGTTCATGTCCCTGTTCACTGTAGAATTTCAAATAGTGATGACCTATTTCCCGTTTGACATCATCAAGCTTTTTCCATGAACTGTCATCCACAATTTCAAAACCAAGGCCTTCAACCAACAGGCATATGCCATTGTCATAGACCATCATGGTGCGTTTACCCATATGTTTTTCACGTAACTCAGCCCAATTAGGCAAATCCCAACGTTCGACAGTCCAAATCCCACGATAGTCTTCCGGGATGGCGTTGTATTCACTCAATGTTATCTTTCTCATATTCAATATTATTTAGGTATTACGAAAATGACCTTGTAGGTCTTGCACGGTTTTCCGAAAGCAGGGTGAGAGTCAAATTCCTTGTATGATTCCCAATCCACGCTCATCGTGTATCCGTTAGGGAAGTTTTCAGCGATGAATCGGGTTATCATTTCCTTGTCTTTATCGGTGAGGAACAGTTCTTCCTCTATACCGTATTCCAATGAAAAAACAGCCCATTCGGGAATGTTGTCCCAAACGAGCGTTGTATTATTGCTTTCTTTCATATCCATGATGTTTATTGCGGTGATACCATTAGTTTTTGGATGATTTCGGAAAGTTCCGTTTCCCATTTGTCCGTACCTCCAAGAAGAGACGGATAGGTCAGCTGTTGCCATTTTTGGTAGTCGAACAGTTTCATTCTTAACGGATAATAATCGAATAATTTCTGTCCTTCAGAAATTATTCTCAGGTGGTTTGTTCCGACTTCCATCAGTCTCAGTCCGTAATTGGCAATGATTTCATGGAATCTTTTCATCGGTGTGAAGTTACTTCTACTCATATCATTTCATTTATTGAGTTAAACATTTACCGGCTCGTGAGCCGATATTTTATTTCTTGCCTGCTGTACTGTCCCGGGACGGATTGTGCAAGACTTTCCGAAAAATACCGCAAGCGGAGCGCGGAAGATTTTTCCGGAAACCCGAAGGGCTCGGCCTTGCTCAATCCAACAGGCACGGGACGAACTTTGCAGGCGGAAATAAAAGAGCGGTCTGTCTGATTTTATTCCTTATCGCCTTCATCCTGCGGAATCAGGTGTTTCAAGTCCGGGTCATTTTTTATCCTTTCCATCTCATCCTCGATTATCTGCATAACATCCGCTTTGATGTGTGAATAGTTCCGGTCTATCTGTTGCTGCATGATGTCGTTGCCATTCTCATCCTTGAACTCGTTGATGACCGGAATCTTCTTGTAGGCCTTCGTTTCCGCCGCCACCTTTTCGCTATCGACAATAATCCGTGAATGGAAAATCTTCTGGTCTATCTCCTCCCCGAAATTGTCCGCCACGCTGCCCACGAATGTACCCTGCGAGAGGTTGGCAATTTTGGATGCCGGTATCAGCGAGTCCAATTGCGTATTGATGGAAGTGGACGTATCCTGCCGGTTAATGGAAATGGATTGCCGCTGCTGGAGGATTTTACCGAACCGTTCCGAAAGGCTTTTGGCCGTTTCGCCTACCACCTGGCCGCTGAAGATGTTGCCGACCGTATTTTGGATTACTTTCGCCTCTTTGTCACCGTAGTCCCGGGCCAACTGCGAGAAATCCTGGAAGCCGAGACAGACTGCCACCTTGTTGCTTCGTGCGGTGGCTATCAGGTTGTCGATACCCCGAAAGTATATCGTGGGCAATTCATCTATGATAATGGAAGATTTTAATTGTCCTTTCTTGTTTACCAGTTTCACGATACGGCTGTTATATAAGCCCAATGCAGCCGAATAGATATTCTGTCTGTCCGGATTATTGCCAACACAAAGGATTTTCGGCTGTTCGGGATTATTCAAATCCAAGGTAAAATCATCGCCCGTCATGACCCAGTAGAGCTGTGGTGAAATCATCCTCGAAAGCGGAATCTTTGCGCTTGCTATCTGGCCTTGGAGCTGGTCCTGTGCACCTCCTTGCCAGGCATCCATGAACGGAGAAAGATAATTCTCCAGAGAAGGGTACGAGGTCAGAATGGTAAAAATGTCGGCATATGGTTTATTGAGAAATTCTATCGCGTGAGGAAACGTACAATATTTTCCATCCTTGTAAATCCGCAAATACCAGATAATCGCTGCGAGCAAGATAATCGGTGATTCCACAAAGAAATCGCCCTGTTTCTGTATCCATGTTTTGTTCAAGTTGAGCATAATCGTGTAGGCACTTTCATAGGCATCGGAAATATCCATCATGAATTTGGGATTGATGGGATTGCAACGGTGGCTACGTTTCGGATCGTCAAAATTGATGACGTAAAACTCCGGTTTTACCTTGTAATGTTCTCTGTGTTTCAGCAGATGGTTATACGCTATTTCGGACAAATCCGGAAATTTGTAATCATAAATATACATGGCAAAGGATTTCTCGATTTGCTGTTTTATGTAATTGTTTACCACCGCGTAACTCTTACCGGAACCGGGTGTTCCCAATACAATGGAAGCGCGGAAAGGATTGACGATGTTTATCCAACCGTCCCATTCTTTACCTTGATAGACAAACTTCGTGGGCAGGTTGACGGAATACTCGTTTTCCATAAACCGTGTTTCCTGCATGAAACTCTCGTTAGCGGTGTTGAACACATCCTCCATAAGGTTGTTTTTCAGCATACGGCTTATCCATATCCCGGACATCAATAGAAGGATATATCCGGTGGCAAGCGTTATCGTGTATATGGCGGCATTGACGGTTGGACTAAACGGCATGTCAAGCATCCACCAGTTCATAAAGAACAATACCACCCCCGAAAGGAACGCGGCGTATATCCTGTTCCATGTCATCTTCTGGTTTTTCACGCCCTTTGTTCCAAGACAGGAAAGGGCTAAAAATATGACGGCAAAGACTTTTGTTGTCAGCAGATTACTGAATAATCCTGCCGTCCGCTGAAAATTAAGGAGTACCCTGTCGACTACACCAATATTGATACCCATATCCACGAACGATTGGTAGCAGAACCAATAGACGTGGATGACAATAAACACGATGGATATGGCACGCATGAATTCCATGACCTTGGCCAACCCTCTCAAATCATCTTCCTGTTGCATAATGAAATCATTTTAATGTTAGTAAATTCAGTAATTATGATATTCCGCGTGAGCGGCGTTTCTTCTTCTTTTTGCGTTGCAGTCTTCGGGCAAGTGCCTCTTCCTGCATATCGGGTCCATTCGCTGCCATATCGAATATCCCGAAAGCCTGTTCGATGGCACTTTCAATGTCGGAAGAGACACTGCTTTGCAGACCTTGCTCCGACATGGGAGCATCCAAATCAGGAATATTGCCAGGGGTATGGAACAGCCGTTCAAAGGCATTTGCCGAGAACTCCTTGCCAAGCCGTGAGCCGTTATAGACCTCCCGGTTCTTATGGTCGATGAAGGTAACACCGTAGATGCGACCTTCATCGTTCTCACGGAATAGCGCATCTATTCCCTTTCCGCCGAGCAGACGTGTAAACTCTTCGCGGTCACCACGGCATCCATGCATGGCAAGGGTCACCTCGTTCCGTATCTTGGGTTGCCACTTCTTTGCCTTATACTCTCGCACATTGTATCCGATGCGTTTTTCCACACCTTCATAACCATAGCGTTTACCGATAAGGGAAGATTTAATAGGTGTACACAGTGGTTTGCCCGTATCATCTGTCATGGTATAGACAAGACCGTTGTAAGGCGTACCCTCGAAATCTCCCCTGACCTGTTTCGTCTCGATATTGAAGCAGGAAAGCAACGCGCTGTACTCTCCGAAAGACTGGAAACGGTAAGTGCCGAAAACACTTTTGACGATATTGGAAACCTGTTCCTTCACGTCACCGATTTGGTAGTCCGCTTTTTTCAGATATGGTTCCAGCAGTTCTTTCCGTTTGTCCTCCACCTGTTGCATCCCGAATTTCCGTTCCAGTTCCCGACAGGCTTTCATTGAACGGTTCCACTCGTAGGCATCATCAATCTTTTCCCCCTTCTCGTTCACACAGGTAGATACAATATGGATATGCCTGCGGTCTATATCCTCATGTACATATACAATGTAGGGCTGGTCACCATATCCCATCTTCTGCATATACTCTTTGGCAAGGTCGGCGAACTGACCATCCGTAAGCCGGTCGTCCAATGAAGGGTTCAATGAGATATGAAGTATTGGTTTCTCGGTGTTCTTGTTGGCAAGCAGGTAATTTTCAAACGCCCACATCGTCTGCCGCATAACCTGATCCGGATTGCCGTTGACATCGCAAATCATACGGTTGCCGTAAATGATACGGGCGGTGGCTTCATCCACTTTCTGCTGGTTATAGGCGACAGCTCCGTAAAGCGATACGCCCCTGTTGATTTTCGCCACCATGTCATTCCTCCTCCCTTTGTCGTTTGATCAGATAGGCATCTTCAAATTCACGGGTCAGCATGATAATCCGCTTACTCAGCACCACTAAATCTATGGTTGCCTTTTCCAGGTTACGAAGCAGGGCGTATGCCCGTTTCTCCCCAAAATTGCTTTTGACCGCTTTCACTGTCTGGTTGTAGTTGTTGCCGACACTTTGGAACTGATGGTAGAAATTGGTAAGGCGGATATAGTAGTCCATTGTCGCCTTGTCGATTTTCACGACCTTGATTTCCTTGTCAAAAATCATCGACTTGATAAACTTGGAGCGTTCTTTCAATCCTGATTTCTGGAATTGGATATCAAAACGCCCATTCTCTTCCGAGTTCAAGCGCACCACATAACGGTACACAGCAGGGTCGGTTTTTGGTTTCCGCCCCACACCTTTCTTTAATTTTTTCCTCTTGTTTTCTTCCATACGCATTGATGTTTTATGTTTCTGACTTTTCGTCCCGGATTCACGACTTTGGAGTGAATCCGGGACGAGCCGTCAGGCGAGTGGCAAGTTGTTTTGAGTGCCCGAATTTATTTCGGGTGCCTCAAAACACAACTTGCTATGTTCGCTTGAACATGAATTTTCCTGCCGTCAAATTATGTTTGACCTTTCATCCTCATTCTTCGGCTTCGGGAAAGTCCCGCAGCGGTATCCGTTCCGTTGTCGGCGCAAAGTTATGGCGGTTTATCCTGTTGTAAAATAGCGAGTTATATGTAACATGATGACATATGATGACACAGGTCGTCACCTCCCTTGAAACATGGTGACGGTATGGAAAAATACCTTTTTATTTGCAGCGTGAACGACGGGATATGTGCAGTACGGAGTGCCTGAATCACTTGATTACTGACTGTCCGAATGAGAGAATGGAAGACAGGAATGATGCACGAATGGATGACTGCACACATACAGTAAGGAATGTCCGACTGACAGACTTGTAGTATGCAGTAATGACCGCCGGACTGAATGGGGTAAAGACCGTATTACGGCACATATCCGGTCATTCCTTGCTTACTGAAAGACTGTATTAATTGATGTTTAACATAAATAAGAAAAGCAATGAAAAAGGACACAGTTTTAGTTGCCATCTGCAACCAGAAAGGCGGAGTAGGAAAATCGACCATGACGATTATGCTCGCAGGGTATTATCATTACCTGAAAGGATTGAATGTGGCTGTCATCGACTGCGATTATCCGCAGTACAGTCTGGTGCGTATGAAAGAAAGGGACATGCGTACAGTCGAACACAGCGATTATTTCAAGCAACTGCTGAAATCACAGTATGAACGTATCAAAAAAAAGGCCTACTCAATTGTCGGCTCAAAGGCGGAGAATGCCTGTGCTGCAGCGGAAAAAATGATGAATAACGGAAATTACGATTTAATTATCGTGGATCTTCCCGGAACGGTGAACTCATCAGGCGTAATCAACACCATTATAAATATGAACTATGTGATTACCCCGATTATTCCTGACCGTATAGTCATGCAGAGCAGCCTTTCGTTCTCAACCAGCGTCTGGGACTACACCAAGACAAGCAAGGAAGCCCCATTGAAGGAGTTCCTTTTTTTCTGGACCCGCAAAGATGCCCGTGCCTCTACGGAAGTTTTTGATACATACAATGCCATTATGCAAAAACTGGAGTTTACGGTATTAGATACTATCATTCCGGAGACTAACCGCTACAGCAAGGAATTGTCCTTGGCAACCAAAAGCTACTTCCGTTGTACCTTGTTTCCTCCTCCCGCCAAACTTTTGAAGGGCAGCGGACTGGTAGAACTGGCAGAAGAACTATTAATCAAACTCAAACAGTAAACAGCTATGGCAAAAAAACAAGTAATCGTGAATGAAGAAATGATCAAAGGCATCATGGCCGGAGATATTCCCAATTACGGAAAGGATATACCCGAAGAGGCAATCATTACCCTTGGCGAATCCGAACAGAGTGATTGCGGAGCGAACAATCCGGAATCTGCACCTGTCGAGAAAAGTGTCGCTAAACAAAAGAAACGAAAGGACAGTACAGATTCGTACCGCAAACAGTTTCTCTTGGGTGGTAATGTCCAGCAAAGGCAGCAGGCTTATATCGGTATCAACAATTATCAGTTCATACAGAGATTTTTATCGGTTGTAGCCCCCAAGGTCAGCATGTCGAAATACATTGATGATGTACTGACCGCCCATATAGAACAATACCAAGAGGAAATAGACAGCCTCTATTACAATCAAATCAATAATAAACCTTTATATAAAAAATAATTATGGGACATTTTTTTGACATCATGACTATTGTAGTCACCATTATCGTAGTATTCCTTTTGATAATAACAACCATTCATAGTTCTGTAAGGCTTGTACAAATGATAATCGACAGAAAATCCGATTTGAATAAAAAGGATATGACCCAATCAAGTGCAGCCGGGAAGAACGCAGTATCAGAAAAACAATCTGAAACAAAGGAAAAGTCACCTGACATGGATGAATTGTGTGCCATTTATAAAAAGAAATTCCTAACTCTTAAACCCTTAGAAAAGCGGACTCAAGTTTATATAGAACAGAAAAACGTCGATCTGATTAAGCAGTTGCTTTTAATCATTGAACCCAAAGCGAGCATATCTGGCTATATTGATAGCATCGTGAAAGAGCACTTGGAAAAATGCAAGCCAGAGATTATAAAGTTGTATAAAGAAAAACAATCTGATTATGGAAACTAAAATTTATTTCACCGTTAAAGTCCTATGCGCAATATTCATATTTTATCAACTGTGGATACTCATCTTCAGTCCCAAAATGTATGCCGGATGGGACAAGGTTTACCGTATGATGCGTATCGCCCGTATCAAGTTATGGAAATATCGGAAGGAGTGCCGGAAAAAGAAAGATGAAAATGCCCGAAAAAAGGCAAGGCGCAAGAAATCGTCAGTGGCAACAAAAGTGGTACAAAAAATTCCCGGAACAATGACAGGTTCTTCTCCTTCTGAGGATAATGATGTGATTGGTAAGACAAAAATTGTCTATCTGGAAGACCCGGAAGTGGCAAGAAAAACTCCTACACGTTCCGAGCCTATGGAAAAAGAACCCATCGAGGAGGATGAGGAAATAGATGCGGATGATGTGGCTCAGGAGGATGAAGGTCTGACCGAAGAGGAAAAAGCAGAATTGATGGCTCCTATTGATGCCGAGCCTGATCCTGAATTCAACACGGCAATGACATTCGAGGAAATGAATAACGTAGCGGAAGTGCTAACCTCCAAAACGCAGGATGAGCAGAAGGCTTTCCGTGCGAGCATGACCATTTATCACAAGCTGTCCGGTACGGAAATATTGAATATTCTGGAAAATGAAATCGGCTGTCAGCAGAAAATAGAGAGTCTGATCAATGAATATCTGGATGAAGCCGGCAAGCCGCTTTCAAAACGAAAGGTCATATCCAAGAACAAAGAGGTATTCGATATAAACAAATATGCCTGAATTTTCATTCTAAGAAGATTTTTACGATAAAAACCAGATGTTCATACCTTTATAAGTCTTACTTTTGTAATAAATTGATTGATTATGGCAGTAACAAAAATGATATTGGAAAAATGGATGGTGGCGCAGAAACGTCACCGCCTTTCGGATAAGCAAGTCCAGATGGCCCGGGAATTGGGACTGAACCCCGACAAACTCGGCAAGATAGACAACCACAAGCAGGAGACGTGGAAAGCTCCGCTTCCACAGTTTATCGAAAGTATCTATTTCAAACGGTTCAAGCGTGAAAACCCGGAAACGGTCAAGCCCTTAAAGCAGATTATGACCGAAATGGAGGTCAAGGAGAAGCAACAGAAAGCGAAGAAGGAGGAACGGAGGAAACAGCGTACCCTCTCTTCCGGTTCTGTGGAATAGGTAATGTATAGATAAAAAGAAGCGAAGTGTGAAAGCCGACCGACCTTCACCTTCGCTTTTCCATTCCAATACAAACTGCCGCTATTTCATCCTTTCATAAAGGTTGATGACCGGCTTTCCGCTTTCCAACGCCTTGCTCACCGTGTAGAATGTTCCCCCTTTCGGTACGAGATCCCAATAGGCAACGATAATATCCGCCTTACGTACCATGTATTCATCCCTGCGCAAGTAACAGACCTTGTGGTAATTCTCGGAAACCATGACCACCCGATCCATTCTTTCCAACAGACAGGCATACAACAGCTGGTCTTCTGCATCGAACCATAAAGGCTGTTTCCGGAATGGCACTGCCGCTACGAGCATGATATCCCCGTATTCCTCCCTGACCTGTAAGACCGCTTCCGCAGCCGCCATGTCAAAGCCGTTGGCCATCCCGGTATAATACACTTTGTACCCTTGCCTATACAGTTCTGTTACCTGTCTCTCAATGATTTCCTTGATTCGTGTGAGTACCAGAGGATTGTTTCCGCACCCTTGCAGGATACGTTCTTTGCGGTGTCCCGTGAAAGCCACCACCTGATTGTTTTTCGCTTCCATACTATTACCGTTTATTGTTTTACATATACCTATTCATCCGGAACGGTATTTATTTCTTGGAGGCTTTCCCGTTCCGGTCCGGGAGTCGGCAAGGCTTGCCGTGAAAAAATACCGCAAGCGCAGCGAGGATGATTATTTCGCGGCAACCAGCCCGAAGGACCGCCTTGCCGGGTCCGTCAGGACACGGGACGACCTTTGCCGGAAGAAATGATATGCCGTTTTCTGCTTGACCTGTTTTCTTGTTTACTGTTACCAAAGAAGACTTATTTGAACGGCTTGAAACCCCTTGCCGATGTAACGTGATGACATACGATGTCATAGGTAGTAAGGTTTGAAAATCAATAAATTAAACACTATATATTCGCAGTCGAAATGATTTTTTGTCTCACTAATTAAAAGTTTCGACACATGAAAAAAAGATTCTTTCTGGCAGCCATGACGCTGCTTGTTTCAGTGGGGGCTTTCGCCCAGGGTAACGGTATCGGCGGTATTACCGAAGCGACCAACATGGTCACTTCGTATTTCGACCCCGGCACCAAGTTGATTTACGCCATCGGAGCCGTTGTCGGCCTTATCGGGGGCGTGAAGGTCTATTCCAAGTTCTCGTCGGGCGACCCGGACACCTCGAAGACCGCTGCCAGCTGGTTCGGTGCCTGCATCTTTCTGATTGTCGCCGCCACCATTTTACGTTCATTCTTCCTGTAACATGGCGAAGTATCCGATTAACAAGGGAATCGGCCGCAGCCCGGAGTTCAAGGGACTCAAGAGCCAGTACCTGTTCATCTTTGCAGGAGGGATGCTTGTCCTATTCGTGGTGTTCGTCATCATGTACATGGCAGGTATCGACCAGTGGATCTGCATCGCTTTCGGGGTCATCTCCGCCTCGGTGTTGGTCTGGGCGACTTTCCGCATGAACACGAAGTACGGCGAATGGGGGCTCATGAAACTCCAAGCGCTGCGCAGCCATCCCCGCTACATCATCAACCGGAGAAAATTCCTTCGGTTGTTTTCTTCAACCGTCAAAAACAGAAAAGCATGAGAAACGTAATGAAAACAGCCACGCTGGAAAGTAAGTTCCCGCTGTTGGCCGTGGAAAACGGTTGCATCATCAGCAAGGATGCGGACATCACCGTGGCATACAGGGTGGAACTGCCCGAACTTTTCACGCTGACACGTGCCGAGTACGAGGCCATGCATTCCACCTGGGCGAAAGCGGTCAAGGTGCTGCCGAACTACAGCGTCGTGCACAAGCAGGACTTTTTCGTGGAAGAGAGCTACAAGCCTGACATCAGCAAGGACGGCATCAGTTTCCTCAGCCGCAGCTTCGAGCGGCACTTCAACGAGCGTCCGTATTTGCAGCACAGTTGCTACCTGTTCCTCACCAAGACGACGAAAGAACGCAGCCGCACGACCAGCAGTTTCAATGCTCTGACACGGAGCTTCATCATCCCCAAGGAGATGCAGGACAAGGAAACCGTCACCCGTTTCATGGAGTGCTGCGGCCAGTTCGAGCGTATCGTGAACGACAGCGGACTGCTCCGTATCATACGCCTGACGGACGGGGAGATAACCGGGACGGAAACTTCAGCAGGCATTATCGAGAAATATTTCTCGCTCTCGCAGGAGGACACCGCCTGTCTGCAAGACCTCTCGCTCGGCGCGGGGGAAATGAAGGTGGGCGACAACTACCTCTGCCTGCACACCCTTTCCGACCCGGAAGACCTGCCGACCGGAGTGGCCACGGACTGCCGCTATGAACGGCTCTCCACCGACCGCAGCGACTGCCGCCTGTCGTTTGCCGCCCCGATAGGCATCCTGCTCACCTGTAATCACATGGTGAACCAGTACCTCTTTATCGACGATTCGGCGGAGAACCTCAGGAAGTTCGAGCAGACAGCAAGGAACATGCTCTCGCTTTCCCGTTACAGCCGCTCCAACCAAATAAACCGCGAATGGATAGAGGAATACCTGAACGAGGCGCACAGCAAAGGGCTGGTCTCCATCCGTGCGCACTGTAATGTCATGGCGTGGAGCGATGACCGGGAGAAGCTCAAACGTATCAAGAACGATGTGGGCAGCCAGCTGGCGTTGATGGAGGCTAAACCGCGCCACAACACGGTGGACGTGCCGACATTGTTCTGGGCGGCGATACCCGGCAATGCCGGTGATTTCCCATCCGAGGAGAGTTTCTATACCTTTATCGAACAGGCATTATGCCTGTTTATAGGAGAAACTTCTTACAAGGATTCCCTCTCCCCGTTCGGCATCCGCATGGTGGACCGCCTGACCGGAAAGCCCGTACACCTGGATATTTCCGACCTGCCGATGAAGAACGGCACGATCACGAATAGGAATAAATTCATTTTAGGTCCATCCGGTTCAGGCAAGTCTTTTTTTACCAACCACATGGTAAGGCAATATTACGAACAAGGGACACACGTGTTATTGGTGGATACCGGTAACTCCTACCAAGGGCTGTGCAACCTTATCCATGCGCGGACACATGGGAAGGACGGGATTTATTTCACTTACGAGGAGGATAATCCCATCGCTTTCAATCCCTTCTATGTAGAGGACGGTGTTTTCGATATTGAAAAGAAGGAATCCATCAAGACCCTTATCCTCACCCTGTGGAAGCGTGACGACGAGCCACCGACACGTGCCGAGGAGGTGGCGCTCTCCAATGCCGTCAATCTCTTTCTGGAGAAGATACGACAGGAGAAGCAGGTCAATCCCACTTTCAATACTTTCTACGAGTTCATCCGTGACGAGTATCGGGATATCCTGAAAGAGAAGCGCACTCGTGAGAAGGATTTTGACGTGTGGGGATTCCTCAATGTGCTGGAACCTTACTACAAAGGTGGTGAATATGACTTCCTGCTCAACTCTGACAAACAGCTCGATTTATTGAATAAACACTTCATAGTCTTTGAGTTGGACAACATCAAGGACAACAAGGTGTTGTTCCCGATCGTGACCATCATCATCATGGAAACCTTCATCAATAAAATGAGGAAACTGAAGGGAATCCGCAAGATGATATTATTGGAAGAAGCCTGGAAAGCCATCAGCAAGGAAGGCATGGCGGAATATCTGAAGTATCTCTTCAAGACCGTCAGAAAGTTCTTCGGCGAGGCGGTGGTGGTCACACAGGAGGTCGAGGACATTATCTCGTCTTCCATCGTCAAGGGAACCATCATCAACAACAGTGACTGCAAGATTCTTCTTGACCAGAGGAAGTATGTCAACAAGTTCGATGAGATACAGGCGTTGCTCGGTCTGACCGACAAGGAGCGGGCGCAGATACTTTCCATCAACATGGCGAACAACCCTTCCCGGAAGTACAAGGAAGTCTGGATCGGTATGGGCGGAACGCAGTCGGCGGTCTATGCCACGGAGGTCTCACTTGAGGAGTATGTGTGCTACACTACCGAGGAAACCGAGAAACTTGAACTCATGCGGCTTACGGAAAGACTTGACGGCAATATCGAACTTGCCATCAAGCAACTGGCTGAGAGCAAGCGGGAAAAGTAAAATCATTAATTAACGATCATCAAACAATAAAAATCATGTACAGTAATTTGGAATCTGACGAAAGGAGACGTAGGGAGGTAATATCATGCCTTTACGAGTCACTGATGCAGAATTGGAATCTTCCGAAATCGGTTCAGGACCATTACGGATTCACGGAGGATTACCGCCTGTTCCATCAGCTTGAAGATATGGACTCCGGTGTGTATCACGAGAAAAGGGAAGCGGGGGAAGTACCCGATATTCTGGAGGTGGATGCAAGGCTTACCCGTCGTGTGGAAGAGCTTTTTGAAAAACTTTGTCCCCATCCTCCGGTGGAATACCTTGACAAGCTGAATGGGGAACTGGAGAGATTGGGACGGATTGCGGCTTCGCCGGATGCCGTTCACGACATCTTTCATATTCATCCGGACTTTTTAGTCAAATACGGCATAGACAAAAACGCTTCCGCCACGGAACGCTCATGCCAGGCGGAAAAGGCTTACCGGGAGCTGGATGCCCGCTTTGTCCGGATGACCGGCCGCAGACCGTATGTTGACGAGTTCTTCTCCTCCGTCAAACGCAAAGCGGAAGATGCGGTGAAGGAGAACCGTCAGAAACAGCCGCATCGGAAAATCCCGCGTAATCCACCGTCCAAAGGACGGAAAATGTCACCCTGAAATTCAACCGATTTTATTCACAATTAAAAACAAAAACATCATGAAAAAGAAAATCCTCATGCTGTGCATGAGCTGCTTTTTAGTCAGCCTCACAGCGAAAGCACAGTGGGTCGTGACAGACCCTACCAATTTGGCTCAGGGGATCATCAATGCGGCCAAAAACATTACTCAGACAACCACTACGGCAAGCAACATGATCAAAAACTTCCAGGAAACCGTAAAGATTTATAAACAGGGAAAGGAATTCTATGACGGTCTCCGCAAGGTCAAGAACCTTGTCCGTGATGCTCGTAAGGTACAGCAGACCATCTTGATGGTGGGTGACATCACGGATATTTACGTGAAAAGTTTCGAGAGAATGCTGAATGATCCGTACTTCTCTCCGGAGGAACTGAGCGCGATAGCTCTTGGCTACACCAAACTTCTGGAGGAGAGCGCACATCTGCTGAATGACCTGAAAACGGTGGTCAACGAGAACGGCCTGTCGATGAACGACAAGGAGCGGATGGATATCATCGATCGTTGCTACACAGACATGCTGCAATACCGCAGTCTAGTGCAGTATTACACGAACAAGAACATCGGCGTGTCCTACCTGCGTGCCAAGAAGCGGAACGACCTTGATCGCGTGATGGCCCTTTACGGTTCTCCCAATGAACGTTATTGGTAATCCTAAATCCGAATGCTTATGGTATTGTTGGCAGCAAATTTTGACAACCTGCATCAGATCCTGCAAAACCTGTACACGGATATGATGCCGCTATGTTCGCAGATGACGGGCGTGGCAAAGGGGCTCGCAGGGCTGGGCGCACTCTTCTATGTGGCTTACCGGGTATGGCAGTCCCTGGCAAGGGCCGAGCCGGTCGATGTGTTCCCGCTCCTCCGTCCTTTCGCGTTGGGACTCTGTATCATGTTCTTTCCGACCGTCGTGCTGGGCACACTGAACAGTGTAATGTCACCCATAGTAAGAGGTACGCATACCATTCTGGAAAGCCAGACCTTCGACATGAACGAGTACCGGGCACAGAAGGACAAGTTGGAGGTGGAGGCGATGAAGCGCAATCCCGAGACTGCCTATTTAGTGGATAAGGAAGCCTTTGATAACAAGCTGGATGAATTGGGGGCGTTGGATGCGATTGAGGCCTGCGGCATGTACGTGGACCGTGCGATGTACAATATGAAAAAGTCGGTGCAGAATTTTTTCCGTGAACTGCTGGAACTCATGTTCAACGCCGCCGCCCTTGTCATCGACACGCTCAGGACATTCTTTCTGATTGTGCTCTCGATACTCGGACCTATTTCCTTCGCCATCTCCTGCTGGGACGGCTTCCAGGCTTCACTCAGCCAATGGTTCGTCCGTTATATCAGCATCTACCTGTGGCTTCCGGTCAGCGACCTGTTCAGCAGCGTGCTGGCAAGGATACAAGTGCTGATGTTACAGCAGGACATTGAGCAACTGTCCGACCCGACATTCATACCGGACGGTTCGAACGGTGTTTACATCACCTTCCTGATTATCGGCATCATCGGATATTTCACCATACCGACAGTGGCCAACTGGATCATCCAGGCAGGAGGCGGTGCGGGCAATTACGGCAAGAACGTGAGTCAGACGGCATCCAAGACCGGTTCCGTGGTGGCGGGTACTGCCGGGGCGGCAGTAGGCAATATCGGCGGTAGGCTTATCAGGTAATAACATTAAAACGACATTGTAATGGAATTCAAATCATTGAAAAATATCGAGACCAGTTTCAGGCAGCTACGCCTGTTCGGTATTGTCTATCTCTGCGCCTGCACCCTGCTCGTGGGCTTCTCCGTATGGAAAGCCTACGGCTTTGCCGAGGCGCAAAGGCATAAAATCTATGTGCTGGACGAGGGGAAGTCCCTTATGCTCGCCCTCTCGCAGGATCTGGAACAGAACCGCCCTGTGGAGGCGAGGGAGCATGTCAGGCGATTCCACGAGCTGTTCTTCACACTTTCCCCGGACAAGAGCGCCATCGAGGGCTACATCCAACGCGCCATGTTCCTGAGCGACCGTTCCGCGTATGCCCATTACCGGGACCTGGCGGAGCAGGGCTATTACAACAGGGTAATCTCCGGTAACATGAGCCAGCGTATCGGGATCGACAGCGTGAAATGCGACTTCAACACCTATCCGTATGAGGTGGTGACGTATGCCCGCCTTTCCATCATTAGGGAAAAGAGCGTGACGGAGCGCAGCCTCGTCACACGGGGCAGGCTGCTCAACTCCACGCGCAGCGACAACAACCCGCACGGCTTCATCCTCGAAGCCTTCCGCGTGGTGGAGAACAGGGACATAAGAGTGTATGACCGTTAAAATTCAGTATGTATGAAAAAGATTTTTGTAAGAATCAGAGACTTGGCCGAAGGAAAACTGCGTGGCTTGTGCGCCGGGCTGAGTCCGAAAAAGAGAGTGATGACCATCGTGGTGCTGGTCGGCCTATTCGCCGTCGGGAATTTCTACATGATTTTCCGTGCCGTTTATGACATCGGACGGGAGGATGCAAGACGGGAAGTCATAGAGATAGAACCGCTGGACATTCCGGATTTTGTTCCAGCGGACACGCTTTCAGATAAGAAAATCCGTGAGATGGAAGAGTTTTTTAACCAATTCAACAAGTAAGACAATGAGTAATGACGCAAACAAATTGAAGCAACGGCAGGAAATCAGGAAATACCTGGTATTTGCCGGAATGTTCCTGCTGTTCATCGGCTGCATGTGGTGGATTTTCGCCCCGTCGGAGAAGGACAGGCAGGAAAAGGAGAGGAACGCCGGATTCAACACCGAGCTGCCCGACCCGAGAGGGGCGGGTATTGAGGCGGACAAGATTACGGCCTACGAGCAGGCTGACATGAGACACAGGCAGGAAGAGAAGATGCGCACGTTGGAGGACTTCTCGGCAATGGCAGATGACCGCAAGGCAAATGAGCCGGAACCGCCTGTGGTGGAGATCGAATCCGCACCGGAATATCCAGATAACGGTACATCCGGCCGTAACGGCGGAAGCTACCGGAGTTCTTTCTCCTCGTCCAATTCCGCCTACAATGACATCAACGCCACGCTCGGCAGTTTCTACGAAACCCCGAAGGAAGATCCCGAAAAGGAGGCGTTGAAAGCCGAGTTGGAGCAGCTGAAGCAGGCAGCCGCCGTACAGCAACCCGCGCAGATGACCTACGAGGAGCAGGTAGCCCTGCTGGAGAAATCCTACGAGTTGGCGGCCAGATATACGCCGGGCAAGGATGGTGCGATGGCTGAAAGCCAGGAGGAAAAAGAAGGCGTTTCCAACGGCAGGAAAACGAAAGCCGTTCCCGTGGGGCAGGTATCCGCTCCGGTGGTATCGTCACTGCCGCAGTCCGTCAGCGACTCCATGCTGTTTGCAAGATTGGGGCAAGCGGGAAATACGGGATTCCATACCGCCGTGGGAAACGCAGGAGACGGACATGCAAGGAACACCATCCGCGCCTGTGTGCATGGCGACCAGACCGTCATCAGCGGTCAGGGAGTAAGGATGCGACTGCTGGAACCGATGCGTGTCGGAAGACATATCCTTCCGAAAAACACCCTGATCACCGGAGAGGGACGCATACAGGGAGAAAGGCTCGGCATTGAGATTATACAGGTGGAACATGACGGCGTCATCATTCCGGTGGAACTCACCGTATATGACAATGACGGGCAGGACGGTATCTTCATTCCGGGGTCGATGGAAGCGAGCGCGGTCAAGGAGTTGGCGGCCAACCTTGGGCAGAACCTCGGCACGAGTATCTCCATTACCAACCAGTCGGCAAAGGACCAACTGCTTTCCGAACTCGGGAAGGGAGCCATCCAGGGCGTGTCGCAGTACATTACCAAGAAATTGAGGGAGGAAAAGGTGCATCTCAAATCAGGTTATACCCTGATGCTTTACCAGCAAGACAACCAATAATAATCCATTAAAATTCAAGAAGTATGAAAAAGTTTTTTGTAATGCTTGCTCTTGCATTGGGCGCAACAAGTGCTTTCGCACAAAATGAGACCGATACCGTATCGGCTGTATCAAACCATGTCACACCTGTCAAGGATTTCTATCCGCAGCAGGAAGACGGCAACCTTTATCACGGTCTGACCCGTAAACTTACCTTTGACAGGATGGTGCCTCCATACGGTTTGGAAGTGACCTATGACAAGACGACCCACATCATCTTCCCGTCAGCGGTACGCTATGTGGACCTCGGTTCCCCGAATCTTGTGGCAGGCAAGGCTGACGGAGCGGAGAATGTCATCCGTGTGAAAGCCTTGGTGAAGAACTTCCGTGACGAGACCAATATGTCGGTCATCACCGAAAGCGGCAGTTTTTACACCTTCAATGTCAAATATGCCGACGAGCCGCTGCTTCTGAACGTGGAAATGAAGGATTTTATCCATGACGGCAGCAAGGTGAACCGTCCTAACAATGCGCTTGACATCTATCTGGAAGAGTTGGGCTGTGAATCTCCCAAATTGGTACAGCTCATCAACAGAAGCATATATAAGGAGAACAGACGCCATGTAAAACACATCGGCAGCAAGGCTTTCGGCATCCAGTACCTCTTGCGAGGGATTTACACTCACAACGGGCTGCTCTATTTCCACACGCAGATCAGGAACTCTTCCAATGTGCCTTTCGAGGTGGATTTCGTGACGTTCAAGATCGTGGACAAGAAAGTGATGAAACGCACTGCTATTCAGGAACAGGTCATCTTTCCGCTCCGTGCCTATAACTACGCCACCATGGTCGCCGGGAACAAAGATGAGCGTACCGTCTTCACCCTTGACAAGTTCACCATTCCGGCCGATAAGGTACTGGTGGTTGAACTGAACGAGAAGAGCGGAGGTCGCCACCAATCGTTCATCGTGGAGAACGAGGATATCGTGAGGGCTAAGGTAATCAACGAACTTAAAGTGAAATGACCATGCGTAGAATAGTTTGTATCATAGTAACGGTCGTGTCGCTTGCCCTGTTTTCAGGGCGGGCGCACGCCCAACGCTGCCTCCCCGGCATGATCGGGGTGGAGCTTCGCGGAGGGTTCGCCCAAGGTTCAAAAAATCCGTTGAACTATTATACAGGGGTTGCCATCTCGGGATATACCAAAAGAGCCAACCGATGGGTGGTCGGGGCGGAATACCTGCAAAAGCATTATGGGTACAGGAATGTGTCCATTCCCCGTGCGCAGTTCACGGCCGAGGGAGGTTACTACCTGAAGTTCCTGTCCGATCCATCCAAGACACTTTTCCTTTCCATCGGAGGCTCGGCTTTGACCGGCTATGAGACTGTGAACTGGGGCGGTAGGATATTGTATGACGGTTCAAGGCTGCTCGCAAAGGATGCTTTTGTCTATGGTGGAGCAATAACATTGGAGCTGGAAACTTACATCACGGACCGTATCGTGCTGCTTGCCAGCATCCGGGAACGTGCGCTGTGGGGTAGTTCTCTCAGTGTGTTCACGACACAATTCGGGTTGGGACTGAAATTCATCATCCATTAAAAATGAACGCTTATGAATAATATAGAAGAGATAAGAGCTGTTCCCATCACGGATTTTCTTGCGAAATTGGGACATGAGCCGAAGAGACAACGCGGGAATGAATGTTGGTATCTCGCCCCATATCGTGAGGAGCGGACGGCCTCGTTTCAGGTGAACATCCGCAAGAATATATGGCATGACTTCGGAATCGGACGGGGCGGTGATATTTTTACCCTTGCCGGGGAACTGACAAACAGCCATGATTTCAAGGAACAGGCAAAATTCATCACAAGAGTCTGGGGTGGACTGGCTCCGGAAAGGATGACGCTCTTCCGTCCGAAAGAGAACGACAAGGAGCATTCCGGGGAAAAGGAATGTCTGACGGATATCCGTTTCGGGCCATTGCACAACAGGATTTTACTCCGTTATCTGGAAGAGCGCGGCATTTGCAGCGATGTGGCGTGCCCGAACTGCGAGGAGGTCAGGTATTCCCTGCACGGGAAGCAGTATTTCGCCATCGGCTTCAGGAATCTCAGTGGCGGGTATGAGCTGCGCAACCGTTTTTTCAAAGGAAGTCTGTCGCCGAAGGACATCTCACTGACAGACAACGGTTCGGATACCTGTAATCTCTTCGAGGGCTTTATCGACTACCTTTCGTGGATGATGATTGGATTGGGATGCGCTGATGACTGTATCGTCCTGAACTCGGTAGCGTTGCTTGAGCGTTCGTTTCCCATTCTTGACAGGTATGAGAAAATATGCTGTTATCTGGACCGCGATGATGCCGGACGGCGCACGCTTGAAGCTCTCAGAAAACGCTATGGCAACCGGATTGAGGACTGCTCCGCCTTATACAAGGGGTTCAAGGATCTGAACGAGTACCTGCAAAACAGGTTGCCGCAAGATTAAGACAATGAAGTATAACAAATTAAAAATAAGATTGAATATGAATACATTGAATCAAAAAAGAGGATTGATCGGATTTTTGTCCGTCCTGTTCCTGAGCCTTACGGCTTTTCTGTTTACCGCCTGCAATGACGATATGGACGTGCAGCAGGCTTATCCCTTCACGGTAGAGACAATGCCTGTCCCCTCGCGCATAGTAAAGGGTGAGACCGTGGAAATACGCTGTGAGCTAAAGCGTGAGGGCCGCTTCTTCGATGCCCGCTACACCATCCGTTACTTCCAGCCTGACGGCAAGGGTACGCTCCGCATGGATGACGGGATGGTGCTGATGCCCAATGACCGCTATCCGCTTGACAGGGAGGTATTCAGGCTGTATTACACCTCCGCTTGCGAAGACAGTCAGTCGATTGACATCTATTTTGAGGATAACAGCGAACCTAAACAGATCTTCCTGCTCGGTTTTGATTTCAACAACGAGAGAAAGGATGATACCGGGGAGCAAACGGAGGAGACAGTCGCCGGACCGGGAATTCCTTGGATCAAGGACTCGCTTGTTGTGGGAAGACCGGGGTTGAACGCAGAAAAGGTTTCCGTATGCGAATGATTGCAACGGCAGTATGCCTGATTTTGACTTGCAGCAGTATGATGACACAGCCACAGGGAGGCGGTTCGTCGTCTCCCTCTGCCTTGCAAATCCCGGATCCGCTTTTCGAGAAAGCGGTCGCCTGCATCAAGGAGCATGAAGGATGGCACGGTAATCACCTGCCGTATGTAGGATATGGTCACAAACTGTTGCCGGGCGAGACATTCACATCGGATATGACTGAAGAACAGGCGGATTCTTTGCTGAGGACGGATTTGATGAAACTATGCAGAATGTGCAGCCGTTTCGGAAAAGATGCACTCCTGATCGCAACTCTTTCATATAATGTGGGCTATTACCGTCTGGTAGGCTATGGTAAAATCCCCAAAAGCAAACTGATAAGAAAATTGGAAGTTGGTGACAGAGATATCTATAACGAATATATCTCCTTCAGGTGTTATAAGGGGAAAGTGATACCCAGCATTGAACGACGGCGAAAAAAGGAATTTGAACTGCTGTATATGTCTAGGTAAATCGAATAGGTCAGGAAACTTTCATTTCCTGACCTATTCGATTTATTGCAACAAGATTATAGTGACTGTAATTATTAGTCTTAATCCACATAATAAAAGAGTGGATATTGTTTTGAACCACAAATAATTATTAACTTTGCAAGCAAAAGACAATAAATATGTTGACACCTATAGCACTTAGAGTTTTATCAGACGACAGTGTCGGTAAAAGGAAACTGGAAGCAAATAAAATATATTATTTGTTAGACGGTTTTAGGATTGAAAACGATGGGCATTTATATGTATCTCATTATCGTTTTGAAAAGGATATTATTTTTCAGAATTTATTTACTGATACAAATAGTCTCGATATATGTATTTCTGCAATTGTCGGTGAGAATGGTTCTGGAAAGAGTTCTTTAGTTGAATTTTATATGCGGTTGGTGAATAATTTTGCAGCAGCCACACTAGGTGAATATCAAACTAATCCTGGCGCACAACGTCTGCATTACATAAATAATATTAAAGGTGAATATTATTATATGATAGACGGTACTCCGTATAGATTAAAAGTTGAAAGTCGAAATGTAATATTGGAGAGCTATTCTGCCACTGGAAAAATATTAAATAAAATGCACGAGTATGTCTTACATAATACTGTGGATATATTTGATAATGAAATGACTACTTTGCCTATAAAAGATGATACAAGCGAACCTCCAATGCAAGAATGGAAATTTTCAGGAGTTGCATCAAAATCGAAAAACTACAACATATTTAATGAGCGATTGTATAGTCATTTTTTCTACACTTATATATCAAACTATAGTATTTATGCATATAATACAACCGATTATCACCAAGAATGTAATAGCGATGCATTGGAAGTACAGATCAGAAAAGAAAAGAAAAAGACATATGCTGTGGAATATAGAAATTGGCTGAATGGTATATTTCATAAAAATGATGGCTATCAAACTCCTATTGTATTGTCTCCATTTAGGACTGAAGGCAATATTGATATTAACACAGAAAATATACTATCAAGAGAACGATTAATCACTCTATTGATAATGCCCCAATCTCAATTTCGCATTATTAATAGTCATCTTGAGGTTACTGGACTTAGGTTGGTCAATAGAAATATTGAATATAATGCAAAATACTTAAACCAGCATCTTGGATTTATACGACTACAACAACGAGGCTTTGATAAATTCAAGTCCTTGATAGTGAAATATTGGGGAGAGATGATTGCTGAAAATTTGATAGATTATTCCAATATGCGTAAAAATTACGAAACAGCTATCGGCTATTTGGTTTATAAAACATTAAAAATATCCAAACAATACAAACAATACAATCGTTTTTTTCGAGGCCATCAAAATATAGCATATAAGATTGACGAGGAAGCTCTTCGTAAATTAATCATACGTATGAGTATTGACCATTCTCATATTACAAGAAAAATACATCAAACATTGGCATATATCGTCTATGGGAAATATGATTACGATGGAGATTCTCATTCCTTTGACATCAATAAAACGTCTGCCAATACAGCAGACATATTGGAATGCGAAAAGGAGAAAGTAGAAACAGGTATTGGGAAGAATTTTATTTATTCTGTTGAAGAATTAGTTCCGCCTCCATTTTACAATATTCAGATAGAACTTAAAGATAAGGAGAATGGAAGCCCTGTCTTATTTGAAACTCTTAGTTCTGGAGAAAGACAACAAACATATTCTATTAGTGCCCTTCTGTATCATCTTTCCAATCTTGATTCTGTATGGAAAGATTCAAATAAACAACGAATCGCCTATAAGCATATTAATGTCGTAATGGAGGAAATAGAATTATATTTTCATCCAGAATTACAGCGAACTTATATTAAGAATCTTCTTGAAGGAATTAAACAAATACAAATTCCTAATATTAGAAGTATTCATATTTGCTTTGTTACACATTCTCCTTTCGTTTTGTCTGATATACCAAGCCGCAATATCTTAGCGTTAAAGATTAATAATGCAGATGTGATGGAAAAAACTCACTTAAGTACATTTGGAGCAAATATTCATGATATACTTAAAGATAGTTTCTTTCTGACAAGGGGTGCCATTGGTACTTATGCAGAGCTTATCATAAAAAGCATTATTCAAGAAATGGAAGATGCGAAGAAAAATAGAAAAACTGATGATACAAGAATTCATGAGAAGATTATGCTAATTGATGAGCCCATTATTAGAAATATCCTTTTAGATGAATATCACAGAGTTTTTGCAGAAACAGATAAAGAACAAAAGATAAAAGAACTGCAACGTCAGATAGATGAATTAAAAAATAACTAATATGTGGAAATTAAAAGCACCGTCGTCTGAACTAATCACATGGTATAAAAATACTATGCTTGATGGATTATACTCGCGAATTAAGAAAATAGATAATGGTGTTCCCGTTTTAGAACAGCATATACAAGATATCCTTATACCTAAAAAGAATGATGGTTCAGATGACAAATCAATATTGGAGCACCTATTGCTTTATAAGCCTCAAGAATCACACGAACTATGTAATAACTTAATGGGGCAGATTATTCCTAATTATGATGAAAATGAATTTCCATTATATCTTGAAGCGAAAAATAAAGGGAACAATCGCAATGCAAATCAAAAAACTTTATTTAAAAAATATTCTATAACACTAAAAAAACTACTTGATGTATTTGATTACGACGGACAACTATCAAAAAATAAACCACGGTCATATAAATTATCAATGGAACAAGGACATAATACTTGTACATATTGTAATCGTCAATACGTTATTACCGTTAATGGGAAAAATGATAAGGAACGAATCGCACGTCCACAATTAGATCACTGGTTTTCCAAAGAATTATATCCTTTGTTGTCTCTAAATATATATAATTTAATTCCCTGCTGTTCAATATGTAATAGTTCAATAAAAGGGAATACTATTTTCAGCCTTGATACCCACATACATCCATATCATGATTTAACCTCTGAAGAACCAGTTTTTCAGTTCAATTATAAACTGGAACAAGATATGACATATTCGGTAATTTGTGTAAACACAACCGATATAAAGGAACAAAATATGCTCAAAGCTTTTGAAATAGAAAAGCTCTATGCATACCACGGAGAGCTTGAAGTTAAAGACATACTGTTATTTTTTAAGAAAAATCCAAGTTCATATCTTTCACATTTGCTAAATGACACTTTGAAAAAATATGGCTATACAGAACATGATGTATATAGAATGTTTTTTGGCACAGAATTAGATTCGACAGAAAATCTCAATAGACCATTTAGTAAATTAAAACGAGATATCCTTACTCAACTTGGTGTACTTGAAAACGGACACATAAAATTATAAGATAATATTGCCGTCTTTTATTGATTTTACGGATATGGCTTCTATTGCTGAACGAATTTGATGCTCCAGAACAGCATATTTTTCTTTTTTCATTCGCAACTTCTCACGAAACTGTAGCAGTTGCTCGTCCGTAGTTTCATCAAAGAAGAGATTGTTTGTCCGTTGGTATTCAATGTATTCCCTTTCTTTCCGTTCTGCAATGGTTATCTGTGCTTTGGCAGCGGATAGTTTCGACAAGGCGGAATTAAATCCGGTGTTCAGGCCGGTCCGCTTGTCGTAATAGGAAAAGTAAGGATGGATGTCCTCCTTGGGATGAAGGCATTGTAATTTTGCCATCCGCCAGCGTATGGTAAGCAGTCAAAAAATGGCTATTGATTGAAATGGGTAACTTCGCTGCCAACCAAATTTATAGAATTATGTATAGCAGTGAAGATCTTGAAAGGTTTTACTTTCAGTACCAGACGGAGGCGTTACCCCGTGGAGAATCTCTCCAATCGTTTTGTGTCAAGAACAAAGTCCCTTATAACATTTTCCAGAAATGGTTTAAGGATACCCGCAAAAAAGTAGTTGAGGTTCAGGTTGACGGTGCTCCTGAGATTGCCCATGAAGAAAAGACTAAAATTGGTGACCGGCCTAAACCTGTATCAAGAAGCGGTAATGACAATCCCGTCCGCATATGGATAGACATCCGTATCAGTAATGGATTGCACTTGTCCCAAAAGAATTTAAGCTATCAGGACTTAGTCCGGATGATAGAGAAGCTGGAGGGTCTATGCTGAGTGTTACCGGTCTGAATCATTTTTATTA